>Ga0209676_1000089_pt1:0-2500 | contig 260196 bp, 267 predicted proteins | sample AraplaCvi_mLB_r2_FD_184282 | JGI IMG/M metagenome (GOLD analysis project Ga0209676, IMG submission 184282) | Arabidopsis root microbial communities from North Carolina, USA - plate scrape MF_Cvi_mLB_r2 (SPAdes) (version 2) | ecosystem: Host-associated > Plants > Roots > Endosphere... | reverse complement strand
TAACGCCGCAACGGGTCGAGATCAACGCACGCGATAAGAACGGCAAACTTATTTCCAGCGCCGGCGGCGGTTACGAAAAAACCATCGTCAAGGCCTATGAGGGCACCCCACCGACGCTCGGATATATCTCGACGCTGCCGTTCCGTTTCGCCAATCCGATGCGTGTCACCCGCAAGCGGGGAGCCTTCGAATCGACCTTTCACGAACGGCATCCTGGCCGGGCAAGTTCCTCTTGGCTTCTTATCAACTTGAGGATGAAGGAATTGGTCGACCTGCTGCTTCAAAACGGGGGGCAGGCTACGCGTGATCCTTGCAAACACGGGCCTGGGATGTCCGCAATGCAAAAGCGCGGGATCGTTTGATCGGGCAGGGGGCGATATCCACCACCGCAGGTTCAATAATTCCACCCACATCGGCCATAATGAATTCGTGGTCCATATCGGTATCGGGCGAGAGGATCAGGAACTGATCGCCACCGGCGCGGTCTCCAGTCTCCAGGCCATGCCCAACTATATGGCGAAGAAGAAGCCCCCCGATGATGATCACACTATCGTTTCCGCGCCGTGGAGGCGAAGTTGAAGCGCCTGGGCAAGAAAGGCTGGTCCAGTTTCCTCACAACCGAGGGTGATTGGCAAACCCCCTATCTGGATCACACAAAGGGGGCCTTAATGCGTTACTTGCCCGGGGATAAGCCGCCTGCAGTATCGCACAGGCGCAGCCTGATCCAGACAGTACGTCGCCTGCAACCTCTCGGAAAAGTTGGCGGAACCGGGGCGACCGGCCATCGACCGGGTTAAGTCGACGATAGAGCATGCTGACGGTGTCGCTCGGCAGCACGACGGGTGGGGCGCTCACCGTCAGTTGAAACATGTTCGGCAATGGCGGGCGATCGATTCCGGGAGCGTCACCAGGGCGGCATGGAACTCAGCGCCGCCGGTAGACCTGAGAAGCGCTGCACCCGGGCGACGACCCTGCGTTCCAGGCCAAGCTGGCTTAGCACCTGGTCGATCCCTCTTTCCGTGGTGCCGGCGGCCGAGACGGTGGTATGGGACAGACGGGTCAACTCATCGAGCATCTGGGGCGCGGGCAGGATATCGGAAGTGATGCTGACTAGGCGGGTAGCAGTCAGAGCTTCGCCGCCAGCGGTCCGAAAGGCCGTTTCCAGATTGTCGTATAGGCTTCCCCGGAACTCGCCTTGCCAGTTGCGGGGCGCCGTCGATCCTTAATCGTCCCGGTGATCGAGGCATATCACAGTGTTCCGATGGTGCCGCTGTCGATCCGGCGCGCCAAACTCGGCCTTGCCAATATCATGGCGGACCTGTTCCAGGGCGTTTATGTCGGCTTCCAGTTGTGACGGGGCTCTATTGCCAGAACGTCCTGGGATGGTCGGCGCTGAGCATCGGTCTCGCCTTCGTCTTCCTGCGGGATTAGCACTGATATTGCTGGCTCCCATTTTTGCCATCCTGGCGCGGAGCCGCAGCAGCTCCCTAATGGTTGCTGGCACGGGCCTGACTTCCGGTCTGCTCTTCGGCGTCTTCCAGATCGGCCGTGGTGCGGGCTTTTGCGGCTTCGGTCCTGGCCGCCGCCCGAACATTCGTACCGGGAGGCCCTCAATGGCGGTCAATTTGCCGCCATCGATCGGCCGACAGCCGGCGCGATCCGTGACTAGGCGGCTGCGGGTGGGTAAACATCCCCTACAGCTCTATTCGCAAGGCAGACCCAATGGGGTGAAAATCAAGATCCTGCTGGAGGAGCTGCTCGCCCTCGGACACCGGGGGGCGAGGCTGGCATCTGGCTAATCACCATCTTCAAGGGCGATCAGTTCGGATGGCGCTTCGCCGCCCAACCCGAACTCCAAGATCCCGGCCTTGCCGGACCGATCGACGGTGGAACCGACCCGGGTTTTTGAACGCGGGCTCTCTCTGGCGCACAAGTTCGACGCTCTCCTGCCCAAGGGCCGAAGGCACAGACAGAGGCGATGAACTGGCTATTCTGGCAGATGGGGCAGCTATCGGTATGGGGGAACGGCGGGCGGCTGAGATCGCGGCGCGGCCGGATGGTCAATCGTCCCATCGAGGGGCGGTTGAAGCTGCATGAGCCGGCAGGATGCTCGGGATCTCGAGACCAAGACCCAGAATAAGGTTTAGTCCTCGGGCTGTTTTGTATGCGGAGCCTTCTGCCGCTGAGGCTCGGCCCGCAAGCCTTCTGTTCCTATGGCGTGTGGCGTCATACAAGCGGGCAGCCAGCCGGGCTGCAGTTGCGAGTCGTATCAGTGGTTTGAGTGAGTTTTCAAAAAAGATGTGTGAGGTTTGTTTTTCCCTTTGACTCGGGTGAGTGTGGGGCCTATAACCCCGCTCACGCCGCGACGATGCGGTGCCGAACGAAAGCTAAAGCGTTGATAACGCTGAGGAATTTGGAAGGTACCGGGTGGTAGTGGGAAAGTTCTTTGAAGAGTGTGGTTGGCGATTGGATGTAAGACGTAGGTCTTGCGGTGTTGGCG
>Ga0209676_1000087_pt1 | contig 263734 bp, 218 predicted proteins | sample AraplaCvi_mLB_r2_FD_184282 | JGI IMG/M metagenome (GOLD analysis project Ga0209676, IMG submission 184282) | Arabidopsis root microbial communities from North Carolina, USA - plate scrape MF_Cvi_mLB_r2 (SPAdes) (version 2) | ecosystem: Host-associated > Plants > Roots > Endosphere | place... | reverse complement strand
CGGCCAGGGCGGTCATGGCCACCGGGCCGCCGCGCCAGTACGAGCCGCGATAGAAGAATTGCCAGATATCCTCGATCTGGTGGGCGTCGCGGCCGATCAGGCTGGGGATCATGTGATCCTCCAGGAAGCTGACGACCGACAGCTCGCGGCCATTCAGCGTGGCGTCGCCGATCCCATAGGTCCCGTCCTCGGTCGTGATCTTCAGCGTCACGAAGTTGCGACCGGGGCAGGTGACAATGACCTTAGCGTTGACGATTTTCATGGAGGCATTCCCAAATGGACGGGCGCAGCGCGTAGGTTCGCCCCGTGGACGGAACTGGCTGAGCGTCGCAGACGCTCACCGGATGTTCGGATGGTGGAGGCGCGTCAGGACAATCTTCGAGATTGTCCTGACGGCGCTGGTCGGAGGAAGACCGAGGCTCGGAAGGCATGGCCAGCCGTCAGGGGCGGGGGGCGACGTCGATGGCCGAAACCATCGCCTTGCCGGTCTTGCCCTTGAACGACAGGACCAGACCCGAAGTCGAAATGTCTACCGGGAAGCTGCGTGTCACGAGGGCGTGCTCGCCGCCGGCCGACCCCGCCACGTCAAAGTCCGTGAAGATCGTCTTGTCGTTGGCGGTCACGTCGAAGGTGCGCTCGCCCTTGCCGAAGATCGGCTCGACGAAGGTGAGGGTGACCGTGTAGCGCCCGGGGGCGGCTGGGATGCGATAGCTGAAATCGCCCTCACGATAGGTGCGCGCGATGGGCCAGGCGCTGACGCCAGCCGGGGCTGGGCCGCCGATTACCTTGGGAACGCCGCCGATGAAGAAGGCGTCAGAGCCGTGGCGAACGAGCTGATCCGCCGGAGCAAGGATCGTCCCGCTGTCGATCGCGAAGCGATCCTTGGCTTGCGCCGACAGGCTCCAGGTCAGCTTGTCCTGGGTCTGGCCCTGGGCGAAGCGGCCGTTGGCGACAACCTGGTTTTCGCCGACGGTCAGGCGCACGTCCTTCCAGATGCAGATCTTTTGCGGACAGTCTTCGCGGGCGCCCAGCGACGTCCCGTTGACCACCAGCTCGGTCGAGCCGGCGTTGCTGTAGACCCGAACGTCGGTCACCGGATAGGCGCGATCGACGTACCGGCGACCGACGATGTGAACCGACGGCTGGTCGCTCCAGTTGGCCTTATAGAAGTAGAAGGCGTCTTTCTTGACTTGGCGGTCGTAGGTGACCAGGCCCTTGGTGTTGATGCTCTCGCCATCGCCCTCGTGCCGATCGCCGGTCGCGAAATCGAAGCTGTTCCATAGCCAGGTGGACCACAGGTACGGCTTGGCGCTCAAGATCGCCCAGTTCCGCTCATGGACGTAGGCCTGATAGGCCTCGGGCTGGGTGCGGCCGAAGGCGTCGATCGGGCCGCCCAGCGGATCGTCGGTCTGCTGACTGATCGCGCCGCCGGCGCCGTACTCGCTGATCGACAGCGGCTTGTCGGGACGCTTCTTGCGCAGCGCGTCGAGAGCCGGACCGAGCGGGTCGATCATCGGGTAGTACCAGCCGAAGTAGCGATTGGCGCCGCTGACGTCGCTGATGGCGGCGACTTCCGGCGCGTTGGGCTGCAGGCCCTCGCAGCAGGTGGCCTGGGTGGTGGGGCGGCTGGCGTCCTCGCTCTTAGCCAGGGCCTGGAGTTCTCGCAGCAAGGGCAGGGGATCGCGCTGGACGATCTTGTTGGCCCCCATGAACGACGGCGGCGTGCCGCGCAGGTCAACTTCGTTGGCGATGCCCCATACCGCCACCGAGGCGTGGTTGTAGTTCTGGCGGATTAGCTCCTGGAGCTGCTGCTTGGCGTCGGCCACCAGGCCCGGCGTGGGCTCGACCTGGTCGGCCGAGAGGGTCATGACGCTGACGAAGGGGATCTCGTCCCAGAGGATGAGGCCGTACTTGTCCGCCAGTTCGTGGATGGCCTGGCCGTGCTGGTAGTGCGTCAGGCGAATGGTGTTGGCGCCCATCTCGCGGATGATCGCCATGTCCTGCTCGACGTCTTGGTCGCTGATCGCCCATCCCTTGCCCTCGTGGTCCTGGTGAAGGCCCACGCCGTGCAGGCGCAGGGGCTGGCCATTCAGGAACAGGCCCTTTTCGGGGTCGATCCGGATTTCGCGAATGCCGAAGGCCTGATCCACCACATCGATGGCCTGACCCTTGGCGTCGCGCAGCTCTGCCCGCATTCGGTAGAGATAGGGGTCTTTGACGCCCTGCCAGAGGCGAGTCTTGGCCAGGGTCAGCTCTTGCGGGGTCTCGCTCGCGGCGCCGGCTTTCAGGGTCACCGAGGTCTTGGCCTCGGCGGCCACGGCGCCAGAGGCGTCGACCAGTTGGGTGACGAGGGTCAGGTGCGCCGCCCGCGTCGCGTCATTCCGCAGCTTGGCGCGGACCGCGACCTTGGCTCCGCCGTCCTTGATCTCCACGGTCTGGGCGTAGACGCCAGGGCCGCCGAAATCGAGCATGTCGAAATGGGCCTTGTCGGTCGCGATCAAGCTGACCGATCTATAGAGGCCGCCGTGGATGAAGAAGTCGCCGCCGAGCGGCAGCACGTCTGCCGTCGGGCCGCCGGCCGCGGGGCGGGTGGCGTCGGTCTTGACCACCAGGATGTTGGGCTGGCCGGGCTTGATGGCCTTGCTGGCGTCCAGGCGGAAGCGCGAGAAGCCGCCCGCATGGTCGCCAAGGTGGACCCCGTTAAGCCAGACGGACGCCTTGCGGCTCGCCGCGTCGAACTGGAGCCAAGCGGTCTTGTCCTTGAGGGAGGCGGGTGGGGTGAAGGTGAGGCGATACCAGCCCACGCCCTGCGTCGTGTTGAGGTTGGCGCTGGTGTTCAAGTGCGGGCCAGGGGAGGTGTAGTAGCCGGCGCGATTCCAGGTGTGCGGCACGCTGACCGAAGCCCAGTCCTTATCGTCGAAGCTTGGGGCCTCCGCGCCTGAAACCGTGTCGCTCTGCACGAACCGCCAGCCGTTGGTCAGCGGAACGTTCGTCCGCTCGGCGGCGGAAGACAGGCTCGTTGTTCCGGCCAGCGCCAGAGCCAGAGAGGCGGCCGTCGCGCCCAGCTTGATCCTCATCACGTATCCGCCCCGTAATTTTTTAAGTTCGACCGTGACTATCAGCGGCGTCACCGCGAAGTCAATAATTGAACGATTGCGGTCGATATATTGGATTGCGGTCGCTAGATGGCTGAGCCTGGAGGGATCGATCTGGCTCGAGGTTTGTGAAATTCTCCGAAAATCACCCATATGCGAGGATTTTGGCGTCGGTTGAATAATTGTCTTAAGCGTTCGATTTATTGTTGCGTTCGACGGCGATCCCGGCATCATGAGGGCAAGACCCGTCGAGAAGAGGCCGCCCATGCGCCGCAACCGGATTGCTCTCGCCGCTGCCATGGCGGCCGCTTTTTCCTTGAGCTTTGGCGTTGTCGGATCCTTCGCCGCAGCGATCAGCGTGCCGTCGTCCAGCGCGGGTTTCTCGACGGCGACCTCGACCATCGGTGAGATTCTGGACAATCCGGCCGCCAAGGCGGTGGTGGAGCGTCATCTGCCCAAGGTGTTCGCCAACCCTCAGATCAAGATGGCCCGCCCTCTGACGCTCAAAGGGTTGCAGCGCTTCGCCAAGGACGGCGTCAGCGACGCGGCGCTGGTCGCCATCGACAAGGATTTCGCCGCCCTGGCGAAAAAGTAGTTCGTGCGGCGCTCACCAGGGCGCCGTCAGGGCATCTCGCGCGGGATCTCAAGCCCGGAACCGCGCGAACTCCTCCTCCTTTGCCGGGGCCGATTGGCCGCCGGACGGGGCGCTCGTGCTGAGCGCCCCGGTCCTTTTCATTCATAGAACAGGTGTCGCCGATGCAAAGCTTCCCCTCCAGGTTCGAAGGCAAGACCGTGGTCGTCACGGGCGCGGCTTCGGGTATCGGGCGCGCCGTGGCCGAGAGGCTGGCGGCCGAGGGCGCTCGCGTGGTGGCGACCGACATCGATCCCGCCCGGCTTTCCGAGGTTGCTCTGGGGGAGGGTGGGGTTCGCGTCCCTGGCGACATCACCCAGCCTGCTGTCGTCGATGCAGTCTTCGATGCCTGTCAGGGCAAGCTCGACGGCTTGGCCAATGTCGCCGGCATCATGGATGGCTTTCTTCCGATCGACGAAGTCGATGACGAGACCTGGGATCGGGTCCTGGCCGTGAACCTGACGGCGGTCATGCGCTGTACGCGCGCGGCGGTGCGCTTGATGGGCCCGGCTGGGGCTGGCGCTATTGTTCAAGTGGCATCCGAGGCAGGACTTCGAGGCTCGGCCGGTGGTGTGTCCTACACCGCGGCCAAGCACGCCGTGATCGGCCTAGCGCGGAGCGCCGCCTTCGCGACGAAGGGGACTGGCGTGCGGGTCAATGTCGTCGCGCCTGGCGGCGTCATCACTGGCATCGACGCCACGCCGCGCTCTGAGAAGGGTTTTCAGGCTGTGATGGCCGTGATGATGGCCGCCGCGCCGGGTCTGGCCGACGCCGATGACATCGCCGCAGCGATCACCTGGCTGTTGAGCGATGAGGCCAAGAACGTCAACGGCGCGGTGCTGGCTTCGGACGGCGGTTGGTCGTCGATCTAATAGGGGCTAGGCCGCTGACGCCCGTGGGCGCGGCGGCCGTCTGTCCGCGGCCTGGCTCCGGGACCAGCCCAGTTCGCGCCCTTGGCCGCGCCCCAAGTCCGTTCCGGGCAAAAAGCTAAGCGCGCTTCTGGTGCGCAGTCGTCTCGCGCGCCAGTTCGCTCGTTGAGAAGCATGCCTTGAGCCGTCTCCGTTGCGCTGGAAAGGTCTTTTCTGTTCGACGATGCTGAACCAACACGAGGCCCAACGAAACTGACCTCCGAACAGCGCGTCCGGCGTGCGGGATCGGTGGAAGTACGATGCGCAAAGCAACCTCCGAAGGGAGAAGAGACGTTGCGGCTTTCGCGCGGATGGCCGCGCCGTCTACGCCGGCTCACTCGGGAGTGTCGCCCGCGTGATCCTGTTCGCCCATTCGTTCTTCCTCGCCCAGGACGCCAAGCAGCGCGAGAAGATGAAGCCGTACGCGCCGCTGTCGACCCTGCTGGCCGCGGCGCTGGTCCGAAGCGCGGGGCGTGACGTGGCTCTGTTCGACGCGACATTCGAGGATGGTCCCCAGGCGTTTGTAGCCGCGCTGGAGCGCCTTCGGCCATCGATCGTGGTCCTCATGGAGGACAACTTCAATTTCCTGACCAAGATGTGCACGGCGGTTCGCCGTGAGAGCGCCCTGGACATGGTGCGCGCCGCGCGCGTTCGCGGCTGCCGCGTCGCGGTCAACGGTCCTGACGCGGCCGATTACCCCGATCTCTACCTTGAGGCCGGCGCCGACGTCGTCGTCCTCGGCGAGGGCGAGGAGGCCGTGGCCGAGACGGTGGCGTGCTGGAAACAGGGGGGGGCGCCGAGCTTGGTTCCGGGCCTGGTGCTGTCCGGCGAGGACGGGCGGACGCGAAGGACCTCGCCCCGGCGCGCGACGCAGGATCTCGACACCCTGCCGACGCCGGCGTGGGATCTGGTTGATATTGCCGCCTATCGCGCGACCTGGATCCAGGCGCATGGCCGCTTTTCGTGGAACATCGCGACCTCGCGCGGCTGCCCCTACGCCTGCAACTGGTGCGCCAAGCCGACGTTCGGGAGGCGCTATACGGTGCGCTCGCCGGGTGACGTTGTCGACGAGATGGTCCGCCTGAAGGCCGAGATCGCGCCCGACCACCTGTGGTTCACCGACGACATCCTTGGGCTCGACGTCGACTGGATCTGTGACTTCGCCGAGGGCGTGGTGGCGGCGGGGGCGGCGATTCCGTTCTCGATGCAGTCGCGGGTCAATCTGATGACCGAGCGGGCGGTCGCTGCCCTAGCCGCCGCCGGCGCGCGCGAGGTATGGCTGGGCGTCGAGACCGGCTCGCAGAAGATCCTCGACGCGATGGACAAGGCCGCCACCGTCGAGGCCGCGCGGACCGCGACCCGCGTGCTCAAGGCGCATGGCGTCAAAGCCTGCTGGTTCATCCAGTTGGGCTATCCGGGAGAGACCTGGGAGGACCTGCTGGCGACGCGCGACCTCATACGCCAGGAGGGCCCGCAGGAGGTTGGCGTCTCGGTGGCCTATCCGCTGCCTGGGACGAGTTTCCACGACCGGGTCGCCGCCCAGTTGGGTGGTCAGCGCCACTGGAAGGATACCGGTGACCTGGCGATGCTGTTCCAGGGAACCTACGACTCCGCCTTCTATCGCAAGGTGCGTGATGTGCTGCATGGAGAGGTGGACACCGGGTGTTGTGACGACGCGGCATGGGCGGCGCTTGAGGCGCAGGCCGGTCTTCACCGCTCGCCGTCGCCGTCGGTCCTGGCGGTCGAGGCGTGAACGTGGCGGGGAGCTCTGAGATCCCCGCGTCGGCGCGGGCTTTCGACGCCATGGCCGAGGGATTCGACAAACGCTTCGGCCCTTGGCTCAGCGTCGCGGCCCAGCGTCGTGTGGTGCGCGCGGCCCTAGACGGGGCATTCCCTCGCGGGGCGCGGCTCCTGGAAATTGGCGGCGGCACGGGCGAGGACGCGGTCTGGCTTCTGGAGCGCGGACGCCAAGTGCTGCTGACGGACGCCTCGCCCGCCATGGTGCGGGTGGCTGGAGCCAAGTTCGCCGGACGGCCCGGCGCCGAGGCCAGGGTCGCGGCCGCCGAGGCCCTCGAGGTGCTAGCGGATCAGCCGAGGTTCGACGGCGCCTATTCCAACTTCGCGGCGCTGAACTGTGTAACGGACCTTTCGGCATTCGGGCGCGGCCTGGCGGGCCTGTTGCGGCCCGGCGCACCGGTTCTGCTGGTGGTGTTCGGGACCCTGTGTCCGGGCGAATGGCTGGTCGAGGGTCTGCGGGGGCGGCCCGAGGCCATGTTTCGCCGCTTCGCTCGAGGCGAGGTTCCCGCGCGCCTGAACAAGCAGGACTTCACCGTTCGCTACCACCGCTCGGCCGAGATCGCCCGCGCGCTTTCGCCCTGGTTCCGCGCCGCTGGACGCCAGGGGGTCGGTGTCCTTGTGCCGCCCAGCGCCGCCGAGCCGTGGATTTCGCGCCATCCGTGCCTGCTGGCCGGACTGGAGGCGATCGATCGCGTTGTCTCCTGGCCGCTGGCGAGCCTTGGGGACCATGTCCTCCACCATTTCGTCCGCACCGAGGTGGAAATCGCGCCATGAGTGTCGATCTCACAGACTTCACCGCTGAATATGCGCGCCATCGCGCCGCCGAGGGGCGGGCCTATTCGGGCGATGAACTGACGGCCTTGCCCTATTTGAAGACCGGTCCGCTGGCGCGACAGTGGGGCGTGCGGATCCGAAGCTTCGAGACGCTAATGCGCGACGTCGTTCAGCCCTTGACGGCGCGCCGGGGGCGGATGTTGACCGTGCTGGACCTGGGGGCGGGCAATGGCTGGCTGAGTTGGCGGCTGGCCCGGGAGGGGCATTCAGCGATTGCTCTGGATATCCGTGAAGACAATGTCGACGGTCTGGGCGCGGCGCGCACGCTGGCGGCGCGCTCGGCCGGCCGGATGCGCCTTTGCCCCGGATCGTTCGACGCCATCCCGCTGGCGTCGGCCAGCGTCGACCTGGCGGTCTTCAACGCCGCGCTGCACTACGCCCTGGATCTTCCAGCCGTGCTGGCCGAGGCCATGCGGGTCGTCAGGCCCGGCGGACGCCTGGCGATCGTCGACAGTCCCTTTTACGCGCGCGAGGCCGACGGCTTGGCCATGGTCGCCGAGAAGAAAGCGCAGGCGGTCCAGCGCTTCGGCGATGGCGCTCAGGTTTTGCTGGCGCCGCCGTTCATCGAGTTCCTGACGCGCGAACGCCTGGCGTCGGCCTCGACTTTGGCCTGGCGCCGGAACCGCGTGCTCTATCCGCTCTGGTACGAGGCGCGCCCGCTGGCAGCGCGTTTGCGTGGCCAGCGGGCGCCGTCGCGCTTCGACGTCTGGGCGAGCGCGCGTCCATGATCCTCTTGATCAATCCGCGGGCCACCAAACCGTCCAACCGTCGCTTCCCGCTTTCGGTGATGGCGATCGGCGCGGCCCTTCCCGAGCGGGTCACCTGGGAGATCGTCGACGGCAACCTGCCTGACATCGATATTCTGGCGGAGATCCGTGGCCATATCGAGCGTCAGGCCCACGCCTGCGATCCGGTCACGGTCATCGCCATGACGGTGATGCCTGGGCCGCAACTGGTCAGCGCCGTCCCGCTCTCCAAGGCTCTCAAGCGCCACTATCCCGACATCCCGATCGTCTGGGGCGGCAACTTCGGCAGCCTCTATCCCGAGCCGGTGCTGAACGCGCCCTATGTCGACTGGCTGGTGCGCGGCCAAGGCGAGCAGACCTTCCTGGAGCTGCTGGACGTGCTGGCGGGCGAACGGGACGCCAAGACGGTGGCGGGGCTCTGCTTTCGCCAGGCCGATGGCGCGCATTGGAAGGCGCCGGAGCGCACTTGGCTGGGCCCCAACGAACTGCCCGCGCCGCCTTACCACAAGATCGACGTCGATCAGTACTTGCGCCCGACCTTCCTGGGGCGGCGTTCGGGCGTCTACCAGGCCTCGATCGGTTGCCCCTATGGCTGTAACTTCTGCGGCGTGATCTCGGTGTTCGGGCGCCGTGAGAAGGTCGAGACCCCGGCGCGGGCGGCCGAGCATCTGGGCTGGTTGGTCCGCAATCACGGCATGGATTCCGTCCACTTCTACGACAACAACTTCTTCCTCAACGACCAGCACGCCCGCGCCATCGCCGAGGCGTTCGAGCCGCTGGGCGTGCGCTGGTGGTGCGAGGCGCGGGTCGACGCCCTGGAGCGCTTTTCGGACGACACCTGGCGTGCTCTGCGGGCGGCGGGTCTGACCATGGTGTTCTGCGGCGCCGAGTCCGGTTCGAACGCGGTGCTGGCCAAGATGAACAAGGGCATCACCACCGACCAGATCCTGCACGCGGCGGCCAAGACCCGCGAGCATGGGATCATCCCGGAGTTCTCGTTCGTCTTCGGGGATCCGGACGAGCCCGAGGGCGAGATCGAGAACACCCTGGCCTTCATTCGCCAGCTGAAGGCGGTCAACCCAGCGATGGAACTGATCAGCTACTTCTACACGCCCACGCCCCAGCGCAAGGAAACCTATGGCGACGTGGACGCCCTGGCCGGAACGCCCAGCACGCTCGAGGAGTGGACGCAGCCACAGTGGGTAGCCTGGATGACCCATGAGGATCCGGATCTGCCGTGGATGCAGCGTCGGCTGAAGGCTCGAGTCGACGATTTCGAACTGGTCCTGAAAAGTCGCTTTCCGTCGGTGCATGACAAGCGCACCCGGCGCTGGGGCAAGGTGCTGGGAAGTCTGGCCGCGCGGCGGCGTTGGGCCAGGGCTGACTATGACGATCCGCGACTGCTGCGGCGGATCCGCAAATGGGCCCGCATCGTTCCCGACGACAGTCAGGCCTATGGCCATCTGCGCCCCGAGAGCCTGGAGACCGACGCGCCCTGGCCACCGCCAGAAACGCGATCAGCGACTGACGCGGCCCCGGGCCAGGCGCCACGCCCGCTTCTCGTAGATTGACCAGACGGCGCGCCACGAGCCCACGCGCGGCGCGATGTCGGCCGCCAACTGGCGCGCCCGCTGACGCCAGTCTTCCGTCCACATGAAATGCTCCGTGATCGAACTGCGCTCGATCCGCTGGACGGTAGCCGGCGTCAAGCGGCGGATGACGCCCAGCACGCCACGCGGCGCGGCGTCGGCGCAGCGGGCCAGCACATCTCCGGGGATGACGCCCGGCGTCAGGTCCTCGCAGAGCTTCAGCGCGGGGTATGAAAAGCCCAGCAGCCCGATCTCCTCGCCCATGGCCAGGAACACGTCCCAGGAAAGCCGGCCGGCGGCGTGGTCCTGGCGGATCACCAGGTTCAGCTCGACCAGACGCAGGAGGGTCAGGTTCTGCAGTCCGGCGCTGGCGTGGATCGCCAGGTGGAAAAGCAGCAGGGGCTGATCCAGCGCGACGGCGGCGGGATTGGCGATCCACCGACGGCGACTGTCCATCGGCCCGCCCAGGTCCAATCTCGCCAAGGGCGCGCCGGCGCTGACCAGCAGGTCCAGCGAGCTGTGCAGGTCGATCGACCACGGGTCGTCGGCATGGGTCAGGCTCAGGGAGCGCGGCTGGCGGGGGGCGTCCGGCAGTCGCCAGCTGCTCTCGCGCTGGCCGCGACTGGCCTCGGCGAAGCCCGCCGCACGCAGGATCGCCTCGGCGGCCGGCGTCTGTTCGTCCCGGATCAGCAGATCGGTATCCGAAGCCGGGCGGACGGCGGGATCGGGAAAATAGCTGTGGGCGGTGTCCGCGCCTTTCAGCACCGCCGCCTGGACGCCCGCGCGCGCGAGCCGTTCGACCAGATCCACGGTCGCCGCTTCGAGGCGGGCGGCGCGGATCCGGTTGTGGCGCAGGTGCAGGTCCAGCACCGGGGCGATGGCGGGCGAGGGGGTGAGCAGGCCGGTCCGCGCCCACCAACCCAGCAGCGGTCCCATGCCGGAGGTATAGCCGGCCAGGCTGATCGCGGCGGGATCGCCATCCAGCCGCGCGCCTCCGCCCACGAGCGCGGTCGGGATGACGTTGGCGATCTGCCTCAACCCCTCGCGCCAGGCGTCGACCGTGATGTCGGGCCACAGCCAGGCGGGATTACCTTGCCGCTTGGCCCAATCGAAGCGTTGCACCACCTCTGCTTTGGAAATATCCGCAGAGTTGAATTGAAGTTTAGATGATATATTTCTCACCATGTTATTCATCTAAATAGACACATATATTATAATTTCTTGATTGACCACATGTGTTTTGTAATATCTATATCTAGAAATGGAAGATATAATCTCTTTATTTCGGGCATGCTTCAGCGTCTTCGATGTGCGCATCGACGTCGTGTCCAGCGCGCCGACCCTGTTGGCCGCGGCCGACCAGGCGTATGCCGACTGGCGGTGCGAGGCGGACGGGCTGCCGTCGCGCGTCCAGATCCGCCTCGAGCCGGGCGAGATCGAGACGCAGGGCGAGGACATCCGCGTGGACGGCGCGCGACTGTTCCTGCGAAGCGAGGTCGCGCTTGGCGAGGCCGATGCGCGGACGGGACAGGCGACGGCGCGCGTGGCGCCCTGGCTGGCGGAGGATCCGGCGGCGCTGGCCGCGCGGGTGGTCGACACGCTGTTGCTATGGTCGCTGACCCGCGCCGATCGCACGCCGCTACACGCGGCCGGCGTGATGCTGGGCGGCGCGGCCCTGGCGCTGGCCGGCCCGAGCGGCTCGGGCAAGAGCACCTTGGCGCTGGCGGCGATGGCGCGTGGGCTTCCTATCCTGTCCGACGACACTCTGTACATCCAGTTGCGGCCGCGCCTGAAGCTCTGGGGATTGCGCAGGCCCCTGCATGTGTTTCCGCGGGACGCCCCAGGGTTCACGACGGGGACCCGGTTTCGGGGTGGCAAGTTGAAGGCGGTGGCGCCCTTGGCGCCGGAGGCGTTTGCGCCTGCCGCCGAGCGCGCCGTGGTGGTTCTGCTGGCGCGCGGGGATCGTCTGGACCTGACGCGTCTGGATCCGGAGGCGACGGTGGCTGGGCTGTCGCAACTAGAGCCCGGTTTCGACCTGCTGGCCCGGGAGACAGCGCCAGTGGTCGGGGCCCTGGCCGCCCGTGGCGGATGGCGCCTCACCCTCACGCGTGATCCGGGCGCAGCGATCGATTTCCTTCGCGAACGCCTGCCCGTCGGGATCGAGGGCTGACGATGCGCGTCGTGCAGGTCAGCCTGGTGCGCCCGCGCGGGCGACCCGATCCCGAGGCGCTGCTGGCGGCCTGGCCGACCCTGGGCGACGTCGCCGAGGCGACGGCGGGGGCCGGCGTCGAGACGATCGTGGTGCAATCGTTTCATCGTGACGCCGAGCTGGAGCGGGGCGGAGTCCTCTATCGTTTCGTGGCCGAGGCGGCCCTTCCGGATCGGCCGACCGGCCTGCAGCCATGGCGACTGGCGAAGGCCGCGCGGGCGGCGGCGCCCGATGTGATCCACGTCAACGGTCTCGATTTCGCCTGGCATACGCGTGTGCTGTGCGCGCTGGGCCGGCCGGTCCTGGCGCAGGATCACGCCAGCGCCGCCGCCCGTCTGCCGCTACTTGCGTCCTGGGGCCTGGCCAAGGTCCGAGGCTTGGCGTTCACCGACACCGAGCAGGCCCGGTCGATCTTGGCGCGCGCCGGACTGCCGGCCGATCTGCCGGTGTTCGCCGTGCCGGAGTCCTCGACCTGGTTCACGGCTGGTGACCGGAACTCCGCGCGCACGATCGTGGGCGTCTACGGTGATCCCGCCGTGTTGTGGGTGGGACGCCTGCAGGCCAAGAAGGACCCGCTGACCATGCTCGACGCTGTCGAGCGCGCCGCGGTCCATCTGCCACGACTGAGGGTCTGGTGTTGTTTCCACGAAGCGCCGCTGCTGGAGGCGGTCCAGGCCCGCATCGCCGCCTCGCCGGCGCTGTCGAGTTGCGTGCGGCTGCTGGGCCGGCGTCCGCGCCGGGAGGTCGAGCTGTTGTGCCGCGCCGCCGATATCTTTCTGTCGACCAGCCGGTTCGAGGGCTCCGGCTATGCGCTAATTGAGGCGATCGCCTGCGGGGCCGCGCCTGTGGTCAGCGACATTCCGTCGTTCCGAGCCCTGACCGGCGGCGGCGCGATCGGGGCCTTGGCGCCGGCCGGCGACGCCGAGGCCTTCTCGCGCGCCCTGGTCTCGGTGGCGCGCCAGCCGCGAGAACCGCTTCGGCAGGGGGTTATCGAGCATTTCCGCCAAACCCTGTCCTTCGAGCGGGTCGGGCGACGCCTGAGTGAAATCTACACCGAGCTAGCGCAGGCGCGGCGATGAAGCTGGCCCTCATCGTGCCCGGCGGCGTCGACCGATCGGGGGAGCGACGGGTCATTCCGTGCCTGCTGTGGCTGATCGAACGGCTCGTCGCGGCGGGTGATGAGGTTCATGTTTTCGCCCTGGGCCAGGAGCCCGAGCCGGGCGACTGGATGCTGCTGGGCGCGCGCGTGCGCAACGCCGGTAGACGGCCACGCCGGCTCCGGGCCCTCGTCGATCTGATGGCTGAGCACCGCAGGGGCCGGTTCGACGTGGTCCACGCCTTCTGGGCAGCGGGCCCCGGCGCGGTCGGCGCGCTCTTTAGCCGCCTGACGGGAACGCCCATGGTGCTGACCTTGCCGGGCGGCGATCTCTCGGCGCTCTCCGATATTGGCTATGGCGCTCGCCTGACGCCGGGTGGCCGGCTCTGGACGCGCCTGGCCCTGGCCAGCGCGCGTCGCGTCGTCGTGCAGAGCGACTGGATGGCGGGGCTGGCGAGCGCCTTCGGCGTCGAGGCCGTGCGCATCCCGTTCGGTGTCGCCCTGGACCGCTGGCCGGCCGCGCCGCCCCGGCCGCGCGGGCCGGGCGCGCCGCTGCGATTGGCGCACGTGGCCAATCTGAACCGGGTGAAGGACCAGGAGACCTTGCTCGGGGCGATGCGCATCCTGCGCGATCGCGACATCGACTTTCGTCTCGACGTCGTCGGGCAGGACACGCTGGAAGGGTCGGTCCAGCAGCGCTGTGCGACGCTGGGGCTTTCCGACCTCGTGACCTTCCATGGTTTTCTGCCCCATGCCCACACCCGCCCCGTGGTCGAGGCCGCCGACCTGATGGTGGTCAGCTCTCGGCACGAGGCGGGGCCGCTGGTCGCCCTGGAGGCGGCGGTGGCCGGTCTGCCGACGGTGGGGACCCGGGTCGGCCACATCGCCGACTGGGCGCCGGAGGCGGCGGTCGACACGCCGATCGGTGATCCCGGGGGGCTGGCCGAAGCGATCGCGCGCCTGGCCGTTGATGAGACCGAGCGTCTGCGTCTGGCGCGCGCCGCCCAGGCGTTGGCCCTCGCGGAGGACGCCGACGCGACCACCGCCCTGATGCGGCGTCTCTATCAAGAGGCCGCCTCCCACTGAAACTTCAGGCCCGGATGAACGGGCATCGATGGTCCCGGTACCCACGGTGCGAGGCCGCGCTTCGACGGCTGGCAGGAGCGGCGCAAGCGCACTCGCATGAAGGACATTGCCGACACGACACTGATGATCACGGGGGGTACGGGTTCTTTCGGCTCGACCGTCCTGAAGCATTTCCTCCGCCTGCCGGTGGGCGAGATCCGCATCGTCAGTCGGGACGAGAAGAAGCAGGAAGACCAGCGTCAGCGCTTCGACGACCCGCGCATCAAGTATCACATCGCCGACGTGCGCGATTTTCGCGCCATGGACAGCATCACGCGCGGCGTCGACTACGTCTACCACGCCGCCGCCCTCAAGCAGGTGCCCTCCTGCGAGTTCCATCCGATGGAGGCGGTCAATACCAACGTCACGGGCACCAACAACGTCCTGGACGCGGCGATCCGCAATGGCGTGCGGCGCGTGGTGTGCCTGTCCAGCGACAAGGCAGTCTATCCGGTCAACGCCATGGGCATGACCAAGGCGCTGATGGAAAAGGTGATGATCGCCAAGGCGCGGGTGGCCCGCAACGCCCAGACGGTGATCTCCGGAACCCGCTACGGCAATGTCCTGGCCTCGCGCGGGTCTGTCGTGCCGCTGTTCTTGAACCAGGTCCGGCGTGGACAGCCGATCACCATCACCGACCCGAAGATGACCCGTTTCGTCATGACCTTGGACGAGGCGGTTGATCTGTGTCTCCACGCCTTCGAGCACGGCGGCAATGGCGATTTGTTTGTCCAGAAGGCGCCGGCCGTGACCATCGAGATGCTGGCGCGGGCCGTGCTGGTGGTCATGGGCCGTCCAGACCATCCGGTCCGGATCATCGGCACGCGGCACGGCGAGAAGCAGTTCGAAACCCTGCTGAGCCGCGAGGAGATGGCCTTCGCCGAGGATCGCGGCGGCTACTATCGCGTCAGCCCCGACAACCGCGATCTGAACTACACCGCCTTCGTCAGCGAGGGCGAGCGCAAGATCGCCGATCTGGACGACTACAACTCCCACAATACGCGCCGGTTGGACGTGGAGCAGTTGGCGGCGCTGCTGCTGAGCCTCCCGTACGTCCGCGCCTTCGTCGACGGGACAGAAATCCATGACCCTCTCTGACGCGCCCTGCGTCGTCGTCACGGGCGCAGGCGGCTTCATCGGACGCAACCTCGCGGTCAGGCTGGCCGAAGCTGGGCTGGCGCCTATGGCGATATCGCGCCAAACCACGCAAGATCAGGCCGAGCGTTGGTTGAGCCAAGCCGATGTGGTCGTGCATCTGGCCGGGGCCGTGCGACCGCAGGATCCGGCCGAGTTCGCCGAAACCGTCGACTATGCGGCCTGGGTGGCGGGCGTGATCGAACGCGGTGAGCGGCGTCCCCTCGTCATTTGCGCCTCGTCCGTGCGCGCTGACGACGACACCGCCTACGGCGCCAGCAAGCGCGCCGTCGAACATCAGATCTTGGATTTGGCCGCACGCGGATGGGCGCGACCGGCGATCTATCGTCTGCCCAACGTGTTCGGCAAATGGGCGCGACCCAACTACAATTCCTGCGTCGCAACCTTCTGCAACAATTTGGCGCGGGGGCTGCCGATCCGCATCGATGACCCCGATGCGATGCTGTCGTTGCTCTATGTCGACGATCTCATCGACCAATGGCTGGCGTTGATCCTTGAGCAAGTCGACGAAGGCGGGTTCTTCGAGGTGTCCGGCGCGTGCCCCGCAACGGTGGGGCAGGTCGCCGAAATGATCGCCGCGTTCGCCGACGGGCGCGGCGCGGGCCAAATCCAGGCGGTGGGCGCGGGCCTGACCCGAGCCTTGTACGCGACCTTTATCTCGACCCTGCCGGCCGACGCCTTCAGCTATCCGTTGACCGCCCACACCGATCCGCGGGGCAGCTTCATCGAGATTCTGAAGACCCCGGCCAGCGGCCAGGTCTCGTACTTCACCGCTCATCCTGGTGTGACGCGGGGAGGGCACTATCACCACAGCAAGGTCGAAAAGTTCCTGATCGTGCACGGTGAGGCGCTGTTTCGCTTCCGCCATATCCTGTCCGGGGACGTGCATGAGGTGCGAACCTCCGCTGAGACCCCGATGGTGGTCGAGACTATCCCCGGCTGGGCCCACGACGTCACCAATATCGGGCAGGACACGATGGTGTCGCTGATCTGGGCCAGCGAAGTGTTCGACCGCGCCCGCCCCGACACGGTGGCGGCGACTGTATGACGGCCCCAAAACTGAAGGTAATGACCATCGTGGGTACGCGCCCCGAGATCATTCGCCTGGCCCGGATTACGGTCGCTCTCGATCGCTGGGCGGACCATGTGCTGGTCCACACCGGCCAGAACTACGACTACGAGTTGAATGGCGTCTTCTACGACGAACTGGGCCTGCGGACGCCCGATCGCTTCCTCCAGGCGGTGGGGGAAACGGCGGCGGAGACCATCGGCAAGGTGATCATCGCCGCCGACCAGGTCATGGCCGAGGAAAAGCCCGACGCCCTCCTGGTGTTGGGCGACACCAACAGCTGCCTGGCGGTGATACCGGCCAAGCGCCGGCGAATCCCGATCTTTCACATGGAGGCCGGCAACCGCTGCTTCGACCAGCGGGTGCCCGAAGAGACCAATCGGCGGATCGTCGACCATACGGCCGACATCAACATGCCGTACTCGACCATCGCCCGTGACTACCTGCTGGCCGAGGGCGTGCCGGCCGACCGCATCGTCAAGACCGGCAGCCCGATGTTCGAGGTGCTGGACCACTACCGCGCCGGGATCGAGGCCTCGGACGTTTTGGCTCGGCTGGATCTCGCGCCCGAGGGCTATTTCCTGGTCAGCTGTCATCGCGAGGAAAATGTCGATTCCGAGCGCCAGATCGACCGACTGGTCGCGACGCTGGACACGGTGGCGGACGCCTACGACCTGCCGATCGTGGTCAGCACCCATCCCCGGACCCGCAAGCGCATCGAGGCCCTGGGGCTGACCTTTGCGTCCCACGTGCGGCTGATGAAGCCGTTCGGCTTCCTCGACTACAACGCCTTGCAGATAAACGCGCGAGCGGTGCTGTCCGACAGCGGCACGATCAGCGAGGAGTCGGCGATCCTGAACTTCCCGGCCCTGAACATCCGCGAGGCCCACGAGCGGCCCGAGGCAATGGAGGAGGGCGCGGTGATGATGACGGGCCTCGATCCCGAACGCGTGCTGCAGGGACTGGCGATCCTCGACGGCCAAGGACGGCGGGAGACGCGGACGGTGCGCCTGCCGGCCGACTACGCCGCGCCCAACGTCTCGGACAAGGTGGTTCGCGTTATCCTCAGCTACGTCGACTACGTGCGGCGCACGGTCTGGCGCGAACCGTAGCGGCGGAGGCAGGTCGCCATGCGCTTCCTGATGGTCTGCATGCAGTATCCGATCGAGCCGGGCCGGTCGTACATGACGACCGAGTTGGCTGATGCTTTGGTCGCCGCCGGTCACGCGGTGGAGGTGCTGCATCTGGACTGGACCGCGTCGGCTGGTGCGCGCCTGGAGGTGCTGGCGAGCGCCTCGGGCGTGCGGGTGGTGCGATGTCCGGCCCTGGCGCTGGACGGCCTGGGCAGGACGGCGGGAGGGGCCTGCAAGTTCGTGCTCAGCGGACTGCGGGCTGGCCGCGCGGCCCGGCGCTTGTTCGACCTCGGAAGTTTCGACGCCCTGATCGCCTGGGCCCCAGCCGTGGCGATCGCGCCAGTGCTGGCCCAGGCGCGGCGAGCCGAGATCCCCCGGCGTATCCTATTCATCTGGGATTTCTTCCCCGACCACCATCGTGAGATCGGGCGCATTCCAGGTGGTCTGCCGTTCCTGGCCGCCCGCGCCTGGGAGCAGCGGTTGCTGGGCGCGTTCACAACCGTGGTCTGCACCTTGCCGGGCAACGCCGACTACTTGTGCAGGAACTGGCGGGTGAGGGCGGACCAACGGATCCTGGTCACGCCGATCTGGTCCGACGTGGCACCGGTTCCCGTTGTCGATCGTGCGGTGACTCGAGCGCGTCATGGCCTGCCGGCCGACAGGCCGATCGCCGTGTTCGGCGGGCAGATGGTCGAGGGGCGGGGCTTCGAGCAGATGCTGGCAGCGGCTCGAAGCCGACGCGGCGCCGACGACCTGCTGTTTCTGTTCGTCGGCGATGGTCGCCTGGCCCCGATGGTGCGCGCCGAGGCGGTGGCGGATGCGAACGTCGCCTGGCGGCCCAGTCTGGCCCGTGACGACTATCTGGCCTTGCTGACCGCCTGCGATGTGGGCCTGGTCGCTACCGTGCCGGGCGTGACCTCCTACAGCATTCCCAGCAAGACGATCGACTACTTGCGGGCCAGCTTGCCGGTGGTGGTCGCCATCGAGCCGGGCAACGATTTCGTCGCGGTGCTCGAGCGCTATGGCGTGGGCGCTTGTGTCCCGTTCGATCGTCCGGAGCTGTTGGGCGATGTCGCCGCTCGCCTGGCGACCGATCCCGCACAGCGCGAGGCCGTCCGCGCCGCGGCTCCGCTCTGCCTGGACGCGTTCTTCCACGTGCGCCGAGCCGTGGAGACGGTGCTCGAGGCGGCTGGCTAGGTCGGGGCGCGGCCTCTGCGCAGCGCGCTCACGCTGACGAGGATGGCGACAATGGCGTAGGCGCCGACATAGCCGAGCTGGGGCGCGCGGCCTTCGCCCAGTATGGCCAAGGTCACGGTGATCGCCGCCATCAGGCCAAGGGCGCCGATCTCGATCGCCGCGTATCGCCCAGGTCGGCCCTGGGCGAAGGCGCTGTACATGGCGATCGAGGCCCAGACCCGGAAGACGTCGCCGATCATGTAGGTCTGGATGACCGGGATGGCGGGAAAATAGGCATCCGACAGGAAGACGCGCACCAGCAGGTGCGAGCCCAAGGCGAAGACGGTCGCGGCCGCGGCCATCCCCGTTACGCCGGCGGCCCAGAAGCGAAAGGCCAGTCGCCGCGAGGCTGCCGGATCGCTCTGACGGGCCAGGCGCGGAACGAACGACTGGATCATGAACAGGCCCAGGAGCTGGGTCGTCATGTCGGACACGCGATTGGCGGCCATCCAGTAGCCCAGTTCCGTATGCCCGAACGCTTCGCGATAGTGGGCCCGCAGGCCGAAAAGGACCAGCGCCGAAAAGCCGGTCGTCGTCGCCAGCGCCGCCGAATAGCGCATCAGTGGCCGGACCCGCGCCAGGGCTGTGCTCCAAGGGACCCGGGGAATCTTCAGAGGGACGACAAGCAGCCCGGCCGCCACACTGGTGAACAGGCCCCCGGCCGCGAAGGCCAGCGTCGCCGCAATCGGCTGACCCCGGACAATGAGCCCTGTCGCCGCCGCCGCGCCGATCACCAGGCCGAGCGCCTGAGCCGACAGGCTGGCGGTCACCTTGCCACGACCCGACAGCAGCCCGCACCAGATCTGGCCGACGCCGGTGGGCAGGGTCAGGCAGGCCATGGCCAGGACCGATGGCCAATGGCTCCAGTTTCCCGTTAGGACGTGCGAGATCGCGGGGCTTGCCAGGCCGACGAGCGGCAGCAGCAGGGCCAGGGCGGCGCTCCACAGGATGAAGGCTGCGCCGCGTGTCGCCGCCAGGTCCTCATCGTCGTCGGCCGCGGCGGCTTGGCGGATCAGGCCGCTCTGGGCGCCGCCCAGCGCCATCAGGTTCAGCAGGGCGGCGAAGGCCAGGAATTGCGAGAACTGCGTGAACCCGGCCACGGGCAGGAACCGCGCCGAAAGTTTCAGCAGCAGCAGGCCCACGGCCACCCGCAGGCCAAAGAAGCCCAGGACGGAAACAAAGCGCCTCACGCGGAGCCGACTTCGCCCATGACCGCGGACAGGGCGTGTCTCTTGCGGTGCCACAGCCACACCCCGATCCAGACGGCGAGGATCACATAACCGTCGTAGCTGGCGAGCACCTGGTTGTTGGCGGGCAAATAAACCATCATCGTCGTGGCCAGGCAGAAGAGCACGGCGGCCGGGTCGCTCATGCCCGCCGCCGCCTCGCGCCACCACAGGCCCCAGAGCCAGGCGATCAGGCCCAGAACGAGCACCGCGCCAGGGAAGCCGACGTCGTTGGCCAGCCAGGTCATCAGGGTCGACCAGTAGTACTCTTCGGACCAGCGATCAGCGCCGTTGCGATAGGTATAGGTGCGCTGGTGCAGCGACGGATCGCCGGTCACAGCTTCGTAGACCGACAGCGCCGCTGGCGAATGGCCGACGCCCAAGGCGGGGTCGAATGGTTTTTCCAGGGCCAGTTCCAGACCGTAGTAGCCCGAACAGGTCGACAGGATGAACAGGGTCGTTCCGAAGCGCTGGGGCAAGGGCAACCAGGCGATCCAGGGGCTCTGCAGGTCCGCGCAGATGCGGCTATTGTTGGCGCAGACCACCGAGCGGTTGATGTAGCCGCCCAGCCGCTGGTCCTTGCGCTCGATGAAGAGGCCTTGCGCGAACGACAGGAAGACCAGCGCCACCAGGGCCCAGGACCAGTAGCGGCGGACCAGCTGGAAGCCCTGCTGGCCCAGGGCGCGGCTGCGGCCATACGAGACGAAGGCCGCCGCGACGCCGACCACGAACAGGTCGGCGATCTCCTTGTCGGTCCCGCGCATGATCGAAAAGACGATCGAGCAGAGCACGGTGACGACCACAGCTGCCCGGCCGGTCCAGCCGATCGTAGTCCACCGCGTCACGCCCAGGGGCAGCACGAGATAGGTGAGCGGCGCGGTGAAGGCGCGCAGGGCCACGATTGCGTTGCGCTGGCCGGTGGTGGCCAGCAGCTGGGTCTGCAGCCGACGATAGGCGCCGCCCTGGTCGCGCAACGAGTCCAGCGCCTCCCAGGGCGGCCGGCCGGTATAGGCGTAGCTGGTCGGGATCAGCAGCAAGGCGGCGACGACCGCGCCGGCGACCAGCAGCCCGGTCAGCATCGGCAGGGGCGCGGTCACGCGCGTGTCGCCCGCCGAGGCTGTGGTGGCGCAGGCGGCCACGACCGTCAGGCACAGCGCCACATAGGCGATGAGCCGGACCCAGTCGCCGAAGTGATAGATCGGCCAGCTGACTGGCCAGACCAGGAAGAGCACGAAGGTTGCGACCAGATAGCCCAGCACCAGAATCAGCGGCAGGCGCGGGACCGTTTGCCGAGGCGTCACCACGGGGATCGCGCGATTTGCGTCAGGGCGTGACGGAAGGGGAGTGATGGCGTCGGTCACGGGGCTTGGGCGCTGGTCGATCCTGGGCGTATGTACCCTCCAGCAGTCGAACGGTTCGATCGATCCCACGCTCAAACGCCAGATGCTCGCGATAGTAAGCCTGACCGGCGCGCCCCATCGTCTCGCGCTGGTCGCGCGGCGTGTCGGTCAGGGCTGTGATGGCGGCCGCCAAGGCTTCCGCGTCACCCGGCGGTGCGACCATTCCCGCGCCCGAGCGCGTCAGGATTTCGGCCGCCTCGCCCGCCACGGCGGCGACGATTGGTCGGCCCATGGCGAGGTAGAATTGGGTCTTCGAGGGGATGGTGATCCGAAACAGCGGATCGTCAGTCAGCGACATCAACAGGGCGTCGGCCCGCCCAAAGACGTCGACGATCGCCTGCTGGGAAACGCGCGGAGCAAAACGCACGAGGTCAAGGTCCGCGGCGCGGACCTTGAGGCCTTCGGCCTCGACGCCATCGCCGTAGAGCACGATCTCGATATCGGAACGGCGCGCCTGCAGCAGAGCAGCGGCGTCGATCAGCGTCTCCAACCCCTGGGCCCGGCCCAGATTGCCGCCGTAGACCAGGGTGAAGGTCGCGGCTTGCGGCGCGGAGGCGATCCTTTCGTCATCGCGAACGGCCGGCAACAGGTCGGCCCAGTTGTGGATGGTGGTCAGCTTGGCGGCTGACACGCCCCGCGCGATCAACGTCTCGCGCATACCCTCGGACTGCGCCACCACGGCGGCGGCGCGGCGATAGACGAAATCGCAGAGACGGCCAAGGACGCCGACCAGTCGTCCGGCTCCGGCAAATCCCGTCGCCGCGACCGTGTCGGGCCACAGGTCCTGAACATCCAGCACGAACGGCAGGTGGCGAACCCATCCGGCCAGGGCCGCAGCAAGGCCGACCGTGATCGGCGGATGATAGACATAGGCCAGGTCGTAGCGTCGGCGGCGCAGCAGGCCGTAGGCCAAGGCCGCTAGGAAAAACGACAGGAAGTTCAGCGACCGGCGCAGGCTGGAGGTGTCGTGGCTGGGATAGAGTGGCAAGCGCACCACCTCGACGCCCTGGATCGTCTCGCGCCGCATCCAGCTCATCCGGTAGCCTGGATAGAGTCGCCCGGTGGGATAGTTCGGAAAGCCCGTGACCACCGTCACCTGATGTCCAGCCGCTTGCAGGGCGCGGACGAAGGTCAGCCCCTTGAGGATGTTGGGCTCGGGCTCGAACCACTGCGTCAGATAGAGGATACGCATTCGAAGGTCTCTGGCGAAGGTCTCTAGCGAGCGGTCTTTGAACCCCGCCCAGGGGAAGGCGCACCTATCGACAATCGGCGGGGCGACCGCCTTCAGGTCATGACGAGGCTGCGCGCGTATGTGCTCCCAAGGCGGTCCCCTGGTTCCATTCTTCGATTGGAAAGCGCTCTACGCCGAACGCGCCGACACCTTCGGTCGCATCCTGCACGAGACGGTGGCCTCGGGCGGCTTCATCCTGCAATCGGCCGTCGATCAGTTCGAGGAGGCCCTGGCCACATACCTGGGTGTGCGCCACGTGATCGGCGTCTCGGACTGTACGAACGCCATGTTGCTGGCGCTGCGGGCCTCGGGCCTGCGTCCCGGCGACGAGGTGATCCTGCCCGGGCACAGCTTCCTGGCCGCCGCCCAGGCGATCCATCACGCGGGCGGACGTCCGATCCCGGTCGAGCTTTCGGAGCGCGATTGGCTGGTTGATCCAGACGCGGTCTGCGCGGCGATCACCTCTCGCACCCGGGCGATCATGGCCGTCCACGTCAACGGTCGCGTCTCGGATATGGATGCGCTGCTGGAGATCGCCGCCGAATACGGCTTGGCGGTCTACGAGGACGCGGCCCAGGCCCTGGGCGCGCGTCTCGACGGCCGCGTGGCGGGCCGATTTGGCGCCTGGGGCGCTTTCAGCTTCTATCCGTCCAAGACCCTGGGCTGCTTCGGCGACGCCGGCGCCCTGGTCACCGACGATGACAACCTGGCCCAGACCGTGCGGGCCATGCGCAATCACGGCGCCGGCCGTGACAAGGTGATCGCCAAGGATTGCGCCGTCTGGGGCTCGAATTCCCGGCTGGACAATCTGCATGCGGCCATCCTGGCCTACAAGCTGACCTACTACGACGAGGCGATCGCTCGCCGTCGGCAGATCGCCGCCCGCTATCAGGACGCCTTCGCGGTGATCCCGGCGCTGGACCTGCCGCCGGGGCCAGAGGCGTCGAACCGCTTCGACATCTTCCAGAACTACGAGGTCTGCTGCGACGCGCGCGACGCCCTGCGCGCCCACCTGTCGGTCCAGGGGATCGGCACGATCGTGCAATGGGGCGGTGTGGGCCTACACCAGTTCCGCAACCTGGGATTTGACCAGGATCTGCCGAGGACCGATCGGTTCTTCTCCCGCTCGCTGCTGCTGCCGATGAACCATCTGTTGACTGACGGGCAGGTGGCGCGGGTGATCGACGGCGTCCGGGCGTTCTTCGCGTGACCGCCGCGCCGCCGCTCGAAACCGAGGCCCTGGCGCTACGCCTGCGCCGCCACGTCGTGGGAATGTGCGCCTCGGGTAAGAGTTCGCATGTCGGTTCGGGGCTCTCGATGGCCGACATCATCGCCGTGCTGTACGGTCAGGTGCTGCGGATCGATCCGGACCATCCGCAGTGGCCCGATCGTGACCGCTTCATCCTGTCCAAGGGCCACGCCGGCGCCTGCGTCTATGCCGCTCTGGCCGAGCGCGGCTTCATGCCGCTTGCCATGTTGGACACGCACTATCGCAACGGTTCGGTGCTGTCGGGTCACGTCAACCACAAGGGCGTGCCCGGGGTTGAGATGTCGACCGGCTCGCTGGGCCACGGCCTGGGCGTGGGCGTGGGCATGGCCATGCAGCTGCGCCGGGCGGGCGGCGACCAGCGGGTCTATGTCGTGCTCAGCGACGGCGAGTGCGACGAGGGATCCAACTGGGAGGCGGCGTTGTTCGCGGCCCATCACCGCCTGTCGGGCGTGTGCGCTGTCATCGATTACAACAAGCTGCAGGCCTTGGCCTCGATCGAGGACACGATCAGGCTGGAGCCGTTCGCCGACAAATGGCGGGCATTCGGCTGGGCGGTGACCGAGCTGGACGGCCACGACCACGATGCGCTGAAGGCCGCCTTCGCTGGGGTCGCCCGGTCGGATCGCCCCACCTGCGTGATCGCCCACACCGTGAAGGGGAGGGGCGTCTCCTTCATGGAGAACCAGGTGCTGTGGCACTACCGCGCGCCGGCTGGCGAGGAACTGGCGGCCGCGCTGGCGGAGTTGGAGGTCGTCGATGCGTGACAGCTTCATCCGCGCCCTGACCGAACTGGCCTCCGAGGATCCGCGCGTGATGCTGGTCGGCGGCGACCTGGGTTTCGCCGTGCTGAACGACTACATCGCCCGGTTTCCCGGAGCCTATGTCAACGCCGGGATCGCCGAGCAGAACATGACCGCCGTGGCGTGCGGCATGGCCCTGGCGGGCGCGCGAGCCTACACCTATTCGATCGCCAACTTCCCGACCCTGCGGTGCCTGGAGCAACTGCGCAACGACGTCTGCTACCACAAGGCCGATGTGACGGTGGTCGCGGTCGGCGGCGGCTTCTCGTACGGGCAGCTGGGCATGTCGCATTTCGCCACCGAGGACCTGGCGATCCTTCGCGCCTTGCCCGAAATGACGGTGGTGGCGCCGTCTGACCCCTGGCAGGCTCATGCTCTGACTCGCCAGATGCACGCGCGCGGCGGACCGGGCTATCTGCGGCTGGACAAGGCCCAGGCGGGCCTTCCTCCCGGCGAGGTGACACTGGGCAAGGTTCGTACGGTCCGTGACGGCGCCGACGCGGTGATCTTCGCGGTGGGCGGGGTGCTGGGCGAGGCCCTGGCCGCCGCCGACCTGCTGGCGGACGAGGGCGTCGCTGTGTGCGTGGTCGACGTCCACACGCTGAAGCCGTTCGATGTAGAAGGCGTGCTCGCCGCCGCCCGAGCTTGCCCTTACGTGCTGACGTTGGAGGAGCACTCGATCATCGGCGGCCTAGGCGGCGCGGTGGCCGAGGCCTGCCTGGAAGGCGGCGTCGCGCCACGCGGCTTCGCCCGGATCGGCCTGCGGGACCTTTATCCCAGCGAGGTCGGCGACCAGGCCCACCTGCGCGCCCACTATGGCGTCGACCGTCATGCGACGGTCGCGCGCCTGCGGGCCATGCTGGACCTGGATGCGGCGTGACCAGCCTCGCTCGAACGCAATCTCATCGGGGCTTGAACGTCCGAGCTCCGGGAGGGAACGCACCCCCGGAGCGTGCGCACGCTTTTCGCCAGGGAGGCTTCGGCGCCCTGGCGATCCTGAAACTCCCTTACTTCTACGAGGAGCTCTGCAGATGCGTTTGACACATCTCCTGGCCTTGTCGGCCGCACTCTCCATGGCGGCGCTTCCTGCGTTCGCCGCGGGGAAGGCGTCCAACCCGGCCTCGAAACTCTCGCTGGCCGCCGCCAGCGGGATCGCTCCGCAAGCCGCGACGGCTGCCGGCTCGACCACGGTCGTGGTCGGTGTCGCCGTCGCGACCGTGGTGGCCGGCGCCCTGGCGCTGAGCAAGCACGACAGCAAGGCCGCCAGCTCCTAGCGAGCCGGCGTCCGGGGCGGCGGCCGAAAGGTCGCCGCCCTTCTTGTTCTTCAGGGAGAAATCCGTGAACCGCCCGTCGTCGTGGATCCACGGCCCCGTCTACCGCCGGATCGTCGCCGCGGGGCTTGGTGTTGTTCTCGTCCTGGCGGGCGGCGCCTCGCGCCATGACGAGATCCAGCAGGCTGTCGTGCGCTGTGCGGCGCTACTGGCGATCGGCGCCAGTCTCTGGCCGCTCGACGTCTCGGCGCTACGACGAAATCCCGCGATCATGGCCGCCATCGGCATGGCCTGGCTCTTGCTTCTGCTGCAACTGGTCCCGCTGCCGCCAGCCGTTTGGGCGGCCCTGCCAGGTCGCGAGGCCTATGCCCGCATCGCCGAGGCGTCCGGAGCCGTCGTCTGGCGGCCGTTGAGCGTCAGCCCCGACCTGACCTTGAACGCCCTGGCGGCTCTGCTGCCGGCGACGGCCATGGCGCTGGCGGTCATGCATCTGGATTTCCGCGGCCGCGCGCGTATGGCCGCCGCCGTCGTGATCGTCGCGGTGGCCAGCGGCCTGCTGGGTCTTGGCCAGGTCGCGACCGGCGCCTTGCGCCTCTATCGCGAGACCTCGCAGGATTCCGCCGTGGGCCTGTTCGCCAACCGTAATCACCAGGCGGCCCTTATGGCCTGCGCCCTGCCGCTGACGGCCGCGCTGGCCGGACTTTCGATACGCGCGGACGCCGATCGCCGACTAGTCCTGGCCCTGGGGCCGGCGACAATGCTGTTCCTGCTGAGCGCCCTGGTGGCGACCGGGTCGCGGATGGGTCTGCTGCTGGGCTTGATCGGCCTGATGGGCGCGGGCTGGACTTGGCGGGCTGCCGGCCAGAGGCTGTGGCCGGCGAGGCGCGGCGCCCAACTGGGCTTCGGCGGTGCGCTGGGGTTGGCGCTGGCCGGACTGGCCGCGACGATCGCTCGGGGCGGAGCGGTCGGCAGGTTTGCCCCGGCCGACATCGCCGGCGAGACCCGTCTGGCCATGCTGGGGCCGCTGCTGACGACGGCCAAGGCCTTCATGCCGCTGGGCGCCGGGTTTGGAACCTTCGATGGCGTCTACCGCCAGTTCGAACCCCACGCGTTGCTCTCGACCATCTATATGAACCAGGCGCACAACGAGCCGCTGCAGCTGGCCATCGAAGGCGGCATTCCCGCCCTGGCCTTGCTGGCGGTGTTCCTCGTGTGGTGGGGGGGCAGCGTCTGGGCGGCGACCCGGCGGGATCTCGATGCGCGGCCCGAACAGGGCGGCCGCCGGCGCGCGATGGCTATGGCCGCCGCGACGGTGAGCGTCGTCCTGATGGCGTCCAGCCTGGTCGACTATCCGCTGCGCACCCCGTTACTGAGCGCGCTGTTCGCCCTGGCCTGCGTGGAGTTGGCCGCCGCGGTGCGCGCGCGCCATCCCGCCAGAGAGACGCGATCTTGAGCCCGGCTAGGCTGCGCCAACGACTGTCGCCCGGCGCCTTGCTGCGGCGGTTCCTGGCGTCGCGCGGTTCGATCCAGGCACCCGTGGCCGCGGAATGGCGCTCCAGCCTGGCCGCGATCGGCGAGACGCGGCGGCGTACGCGGCTGCTGATGAATGACGCCGCAGCCCTGCACATCCAGATCTGCGTCAAGGCCGCTCTGCGCCTGCCAGGCGTGATGGCCGAGGCCGGGGTGCTGATGGGCGGCAGCGCTCGCCTGATCTGCGAGGTCAAAGGCGATACCCCCTTGCACCTGTTCGACGTCTTCGAAACCTTGCAGGGCGACGGGGCCGGCGACCGCGAGGCGACGGCGGTGCGCGAGCACTTCGGAGCGACTCACGGCCAACGGGTCCAGGTCGAGCGCCTGCTGGCCGGATATCCGGCGGTGATGCTGCATCCCGGTCTGTTCCCGCGCTCGACCGCCGGGTTGGAAGCGCTGTGCTTCTCGTTCGTCCACCTCGATCTCGACCTGCCGAAGGGGACGCGCGACGGCCTGTCGTTCTTCCATCCGCGTCTTTCTCCCGGCGGGATGCTGATCGGCGACGACTACGACGATCCCGGCGTGCGCGGTGTGTTCGCCGACTATTTCGCGGACCGGCCCGACACCGTGATCGCCCTGCCATGGGGACAGGTTCTGGTCGTCAAGCAGGGCGAGGGATGAGCGCCGGGGCGGCCGACGACGATGACGAAGCCGACCTTGTCGCCTTCGTCCGCGCCTTCCTGGCCTTTGCCCGTTGGCGGGCTGCTGGCGCGGCGGCGCTCGTGATGTTGGGCGCGCTGTTCGAGGGGCTGGGCCTGCTGCTGCTGGTCCCGCTGCTGGGCCTGGTGCTGACGCCAGGATCGGCCATGCCCCGACGCCTAGCGCCTTTCCTGGCGCCGATGATGGACCAGACCGAGAGATTGCTGGCGCTGCTGGCGGTGTTCGCGATCCTGATGGCGGCGAGGGGATTGGTCCTGTCCTGGCGTGACCGCAGCCTGAACGCGCTGCAGATGGCGTTCGTGGAATCGATCCGGTTGCGGCTGGTCGAGCGGATCGCCCACGCCAGCTGGCGCGATGCGGCAGGGATCAGCCGGGCGCGAATGACCCAGGCGCTCAGTGTCGAGATCCACCAGATCGGCATCGCGGCGCATTCAGCCCTGTTGGCGGCGGTGGCGCTGGCGATGCTGGCGGGCCACGTCGTGCTGGCCCTGGTCCTGGCCCCGCTGGGCGGCGCTGTGGCCATTAGTTTCGCCGTGTCTGCCGCCCTGGCCAGTCGGCCATTCCTTGTCCAGGCCCGCGCCCTGGGGCGTTCCATCACCGAGGCTCATTTCGGTATGGCCGACGGCGCCGCGGCGCTGCTGAACGGGCTCAAACTGGCCCGGGCGGAGGGGCTGCAGGACATCTTCGTCGACGAATACCGGCGGATGTCTGGCGAAGCTATGCGCGATCGGCGGGATTTCGCCGGCCAGCAGTCGACGTTGCGCGGCGTCGCGGCCGCGCTGGCCGCGGCGATCGGCGCGGCGGTGTTGCTCGTCGGGGTCGCATGGCTCCATCTGCCGCCGCCGGTGATGATGACCCTGCTGCTGGTGTTGGCGCGGATGAGCGGTCCGGCCCAGCAGGCCCAACAGGGCGTCCAGCAGATGCTGCACGGCCTGCCGGCGTATGCTGTCGTTCTATCCTTGGAGCGAACTCTGGGCGGGGGCGGATCCTCGCCATCGACGCCGCCTGCCACGGGAGAGGCCGTGGCGTTGCGTAACGTGACCTATTATCCGCCGGGAGCGCCCGCGCCGATTCTGGCGCAGGCGAGCCTAGTCATACCCTCTGGGGCGTTCGTCGGACTGATGGGGCCTTCTGGCGTCGGCAAGACCACCTTCCTCGACCTGGTGGCCGGCTTGCTGTCGCCGGACGTCGGGAGCGTAGCGGTTGAGGGGCGGGAGCGCCTGGCCTACGTGGCTCAGGAGGCGTTTCTGTTCGATGGCTCGATCCACCGAAACCTGGACTGGGGGCGGCCGGGGGCGACCGAGGCCGAGATGCTGTGGGCCCTTCGCCTGGTCGGCGCCGACAACCTGCTGGCCCGCCTGGGCCTGGCCGGTTGCGTCGGCGATCGTGGTGGTCATGTCTCCGCGGGAGAGCGGCAAAGGCTGGCCCTGGCGCGCGCGGTTCTGCGCCGGCCCCGTCTGTTGATCCTCGACGAGGCCACCAACGCCCTGGACGTCGCCGCCGAACGCGCGATCCTGGCCCGACTGGACGAGCTGAGGCCTGGAACGACGATCCTGATGGTTTCGCACCGGGTCGAGAGCCTGGCCTTCTGCGACCACGTCCTGCGGTTCCCGGAGCTGGCCCTAGAACGTCCAGCTGGCGCCAACCACCAGCGCCGGGTTGTTTCCCAGACGTAGCGATCGGCCGCTGGGAGCGGCGGCGCCTGACAGCGAGGCGTGCAGGTCGAGGCGGTCGAACTGCCGCGAGACGCCGACCCGCCAGTCGACGCGATCTACGCATTGCCATCGGACGGGGGCGTCGAGGCAGTTCAGATAGCCCAGATGTCCGTCGAGGCGCAGCTTGGCGACGGTGTCGACGCCGGCGTTGACCTCGCCGTACAGGGTCCTGACACGGTCCCGCAGATAGTCGGGCGAATAGCTGATCCGGGCCGAGACCGCACCCGCGCTCAGGCCGACATAGCCTTCGGTATAGCGGCCGGTATTGACGGAGCCGTAGCGCCGTAGTCGTCCGGTGTGGACGACGCCGAGGTCCAGCGTCAGACGCTCGTTCAGGCGGCGGGCGTAGCCGACATTGCCGATCAGCCCGACGACGGCCAGGTCGCCGTCGCGGCGGCCGCCGATCATCGAACCATTGGCGTAGAAGCCCGAGCTATGGTCGTAGGCTAGGTCGATCACCCCCACGGGATGTTCGTCGCCAACGGAGTATCCGCGTAGGCGGTAGTCGTTCTGGACCGAGACGCCCGCCGAGACCTGGGCCAGGGCCGGCGTGGCCGAGCCGATAGCGAGAACGGCGGCGAGACCTGCCCTAGCGTGCGGGAGATTGCGGCGCGCGCGCGACGAGGGCGCAGGCGCCGCCGCAGCGGTCGGCTTGGCGGAGCACCGTGGCGTAGGCGTCGACGATCCCGCCTCGGGGCTGGGAGGCGACGAGCAGGGTTGGGAAGCTGGACGCACGGCCTTCACGAACAAGCGCGATCAGCCCGCTGACATGCGCGGCCGCGTAAGAACTGCCGTTGACCAGATTCCATTTGTCCCCCGGCTGGGTGGTCGGGACGTCCCGATCGGGCGCACTGTACACGCCGGGCGGAAGCGTCGCCAAGGATTCCGCCGCCACGGCGATCACACCCGGCTGGGATGCTGGAAAACCGCCCTTGGGCAGGCCCGGGTCGAAGGCGGCGACGACCGAGATCCGGCGGGTATTGGCCACGGCGATCAACTCGGTCAGCAGGCGGTCCTGAGGGCCGGTCAGGCTGAGATTGATCACCTCGGCGCGGTGATCGATCGCGAAGTGCAGGGCCTTGGCCAGGCTGAGGGTGTCGCAAAAGGTGGGAGAGGACGCCGAGCCGTTGTCGGCCTGCCAGCAGGCGCGAAGGGCCATCAGCCGCGCGCCGGGCGCAATGCCGGCTATGCCCAGGCCATTGCCGGCCTTGGCGGCGATCACGCCGGCGATGCCGGTGCCGTGCCGTTCGGGCGCGGCGGGGCGACTCGGGACAAAGTCCTGGTCAGCCACGAACTGGCCGGCGAGATCGGGATGATCGACCTCGATCTTGCTGTCGACAACGGCGACCTTGACGCCTTTGCCGGTCGAGATCCTGTGCAGGTCGGCCAGTCGCCAGGCCCTGGCCGCGGGCTGGACGGCGAGCAAGGGATCGTTGTCGCGGTCAACGCCGCCTTGTGTCTTGTAAAGGCGCAGCGGTTCGGACCAGGCTACGCGCGGATCGTGCGAGACCTCGGCCACCGCAGCCTCCAGGGCCTGATCCTGCGGGACCCGCATGACATAGCAGTCCAGCCCGACCAACGGCATCGGCCAGCCGTCGCCGACCAGCGAAAGGCCGTGCCGACGAGCGATGGCTTCGGCCAGGCGCTTGCGGGCGCTGCGCGAGAAGCGATCGCCGTAGCTGCCGCCATAGGCGGCGCCGGGGCGGTAGTGCTCGGGCGCGAGGCGCAGCATCACCAGGACGTCGCGCGCGTCGGCCGAGGGGGACACAAAAGCGGGGGTAGGTGAAGTCTGGGCCTGCGCCGAGGTCAGAGCCGCGATGGCCAGAAGACCCGCGCCGAGCAAGGCGCCCCAGCCGGCCGCGGAGCGCCGAGACCTCATGGGCGGGGCTCGGCGTCGATGGGCTCGGCCAGGGTGACATCGCCATCGGTGCGCAGACGGGCCAGGGCGTCGGCGCGCCGGGCGGCGTCGACATGCAGCACGTAGGCGTCGGCGGTGGTCGGTCCGTCGACCACGCGGGCACCCACTTCACGCAAGGCCCCGCGCAAAGCGGCCTCGGAGATGTCCGGTCGGAAAATCACCACCAGATTGCCGTTCACCGGCGGCGTGGACGCGCCCAGAGCGCGGTAGGCGTGGTTCTCCGGCGGCGACAGCCACGCCGTGCCGCCGATCACCAGCGCCAAACAGGCGGCCTGGGCGGCCAGGGCCCAGCCCAGGGGGACGCGGCGGCGCAGCAGGTCGGCGGCCGGGCGTCGGGACGCTTGGGCCTTGTCTTCCAGCTGGGCGCGCATTCGCTCCCAGCCGTGGTCCACGTCCAGGGGCAGATGGGCGATTTCCTGGCCCATGGTGCGTTCGCGCTCAAGATCGGCGCGGCACGCGTCGCACTCGACGAGGTGTTTCTCGACCGCCGCGGCTTCGGTGGGATCGAGGGTTCCATTGACGTACCAGGGCAGCAGGCCCTGGGCCTGGCGGTGCCGGGCGTCCTCGAAGTTGAAGATCTGGGTCATGGCTAAGGATCCTAAAGCCAGTCCGGCAGTTCGCCCGCTAGCTGGCGTCTCAGGTAGCGTCGTGCGTGGAACATGCGGGTCTTCACGGTGTCCACCGGGCACTTCATGATGTCGGCGATCTCTCGATACCCCATTTCGTGGAAATAGGTGAACTCGACGACTGCCCGGTGTTCCGGCGACAGGGTCTCGATCGCCTGCTTCAGCAGCCTTTGGGCGCGGCCGCGACCCAGTTCCTCCTCGGGTGTCGGGTCCTGGCTGGGCCGCTGCTCGGCGGCGGGGTCCTCGATCGCCTCGTCCTGCTTGCGCAGGGCCTTCATGGCCTTGCGATAGGCGATGCCGAACATCCAGGTCGAAAGCTTGCTGGTCCCATTGAACGTGTCGGCCTTTTCCCACACGACCATCAGGGTGTCGTTCAGCACTTCCTCGACCAGCTGCGGGCGATGAATCAGATTCGTCAGGAACCGGACGAGGCGCGGATGGTAGATCCGGTATAGCGCCTCGAAGGCGGTCAGATCCTTCGCGCGGATGCGCGTGACCAGTTCCGCGTCGCTCATGGCCGGCGGCGTCCTGAAGGTGTCGCGCGGGGTTATTCCAATGCTCCTGACGTTCACGTTCTCATCTCGCTGCTGACCGTGAGTGCGCGAGACGCGGCGAAAGGTTTCGTCGGTGATCGACAATAACCAGTTCACGCCGTCGTGCGGCGAATTTCGACGCCGTTCGGGCCGTTCGCGGCCTGGAGGAAGTCGCGCTGGGCGCCCTGCAGCCGGCAGGCGCTGAGGACGCCGGAAGCGTGCGCCCCGGTGTCCAGGCCAATGCGGCGATGGTCGACGTGGAGGCGCGGGGCGGGCGTATGACCGTGGACCACCAGCTTATCCAGCGGTCGCGTGCTGGCCAGAAACGGCTCGCGGATCCACATCAGGTCGCGCGCCGTCTGGGCCGCAAGCGCGACGCCGGGCCGAACTCCAGCGTGGGCGAAGAAATAGTCGCCGCAGTGGTGGGAGAGGGCCAGGTCCTCGAAAAAGCGCGCATGGGCTGCGGGAAGGGCGGCGGCGAACGCCTCGTGAGTGTCGCGCCAGGCGCGCATGTCGTCGAGGTTGGCCGGCGGCTGGACACCGTACGAGGCCAAGGTGGCGCCGCCGCCGTGCCGAACCCAGGACGGGCCAGTCTCGGCGTTGGCCAGGAAGTCAACCAGCGCCTGGTCGTGATTGCCGCGCAGGGCGTGCAGCGTGATCGACGGCCCATAGGTCGCGCCCAGCATCAACTCGACCACGCCGCGGGAATCCGGTCCCCGGTCCACATAGTCTCCCAAGCCGACGACGACGGTGCGCTGGGCGCTGGTGGTATTGGCCCTCACGGCATCCAGCAGCGGCGCCAGAAGGTCTGCACGGCCGTGCACATCGCCAATCGCGTACAGCACGACGCCGTCGGGAATCCGGGCGGGGGCCTTGCGCGTTTGTCGCGTACGGCCGAACAGAAGTTTCATGCGCGGGCTGGTGTTCTGGCCGGCAGGGAGAGGCGTCGGCGGTCATGAGTTCCGGGCGCGGACGCCGGCGTTCATCGAGGCCCGGAATTTCCAGGCGGCTTAAACCTTCGGGGCGCGAGGCAGAATTCATCGGTGAACCCCCGATGGAGATCCCCCGTGAAGATGCGTGTCCCGATGATGGCCCTGGCGGCGACCCTGATCCTGGCTGGCGAGGCCGCGGCCCAGGCCGAACACACGGTCGTCATGTCGAACATGAGCTATGGCAAGATCCCCGCCGGCCTGAAGGTCGGCGACACCATCACCTGGACCAATCGCGACACGGTCCCGCACACGGTGACGGCCCGCGATCACAGCTTCGACCTACGTGTCGCCCCGGGGCGAAGCGCCAAGATGACCTTGGCCAAGTCCGGTGCGTTTCCGTTCTTCTGCACCTACCACACCATGATGCGCGGAACCCTGACCATCGCACCCAAGTAACGGCCTGAACCTTCCGGCGGCGTTCGGGAACCTATCGCCAAGTTCAAAGACGGAACGCCGCCGTGGCCTTCTCCTTCCTCTCGGTCGCTAGGGCGCCGAACCCGCCGCGCGTGGGGACGCGCAGATGAGCGCGCTGGACGTCCGCGAGGGCTACCGGCGCTGGGCGCCGACCTACGCCGCCGAGACCGCCATTTCGCACCTGGAGACGGAGCTGGTGGCGGCGCTGACGCCGCCGTTGGCGGGAAAGGCGCTGCTGGACGCCGGCTGCGGCACTGGAAGGCGACTGCGGACGGCCGGTGCGGCTCTGGCCGTCGGCGTCGACCTCAGCGCGGAGATGCTGGAGGCGGGCGTCGGCCTCGGCGTGGACCGCCCGGATCTGCGCACACTGACCGGCGATGTGCGCGACCTGCCTCTGCCCGATGGGGCGTTTGACGTCGTCTGGTGCCGCTTGGTTCTGGGTCACCTGCCCGAGTGCGACAGGGCTTATGGCGAGTTGGCCCGGGTGGCCGCCGCCGATGCGACGATCGTCGTCACCGACTTCCATCCGGCGGCGGCCGCCGCCGGCCATCGCCGCACCTTCCGCGACGAAACGGGGGTGCACGAGCTGGAACACTATGTCCACGCCCCGGAAAGCCATCTGCAGGCCGCTCGCCGGGCGGGCCTCACCCTGGTCGGCCTGAGCGAGGCGCGGATCGGCGATGCGGCGCGGCCTTTCTATGCCGAGGCGGGCAAACTGGCGCTGTATGAGCAGCACCTGGATCTGCCGGTGGTGCTGGCCGCCGCCTTTCGGCGCGACGCCTGAGATGCGCCTGTTGGTCGTGGCCCACAACGCCAGGGTCGCCGTCGATGGCGAAACCTTGGTCGAGCCCGAAGGCGCCTTCGACCTGGTGCTCGAGTTTCCCCGCGCCGAGATCCGTCCCGGCCTGATCAACGCCCACGACCACCTGCACCGCAATCACTACGGCCGTCTCGGTCGCCCGCCCTACGCCAACGCCTACGATTGGGCGCGAGACATTCAGCGGAACGACGCGGACCGTATCAACGCTGGTCGCGAGAAGCCGCGCCGCGAGGCCTTGCTGGTCGGCGCCTGGAAGAACCTGGCCGCGGGCGTCACGACCGTGATCCATCACGACGCCTGGGAGGCCGACTTCGAGATCGACTTTCCGATCCGCACGCCGCGCCTGGCCAGCGCCGACTCGTTGGGCATGACGCCCGGGCTGGGCGGCTTGGAGGTCGACCAGCCCTATGCCCTGCATCTGGCCGAGGGCGTGGACCGGGCGGCGGCGGCCGAGGTCCAGGCGCTGGTCGATCGCGGCCTTCTGACGGAGAACCTGCTCGCGGTCCATGGCGTCGGCGTCGATCCGGCGGGCGCCGAGCGTTTCCGGGAGAGCGGCGCGGCGCTGGCCTGGTGCCCGACGTCGAACCTTTTCCTGTTCGATCGCACGGCGCCGGCCGGGATGCTGGAGAGTGAGGATGTCCTTTTGGGCAGCGACTCGCGGCTCACCGGCGACGGCGATCTTCTGGACGAGCTGCGCTGTGCTCGGCGCCTGGGCTTGCTGGACGACGCGCGGCTCGAGGCCGCGGTCGGCGGGGCCGCCGCGCGTCGCCTGAACCTGCTCGAACCCACCCTGGCGCCCGGCGCGCCAGCCGACTTCGTCGTCCTGTCCCGGCCGCTGCTGGAGGCCGACACTCGCGACGTCCGACTGGTCGTGGTTGGCGGCGTGATCCGCCTGGCCGACGCCGATCTTGCTCCGCGTCTGAACCCTTTCGCCCTCGCGCCGCAACAAACACGCATTGGACCGGTCGCCCGCTGGGTGAACGGGCCGGTCCCCTCGCCATCCAGCATGAGGTCGTTTCTATGATCCCCCGTCGTAAGCTTGCCGGTCCCAGCGGCGTCGCCCTGGCCGTCGCCCTCTGCTGGCTGGTCGCCGCTCCCGCTCTAGCCCAGGACGCGACGCCGCCCGCGAGCGACACGAGCGGCGGCTCGCAGACCGACATCTTCTCGAAGGATACGCTGTCGGTACTGGTCGACGCCCGCCTGGTTGTGGCCAACGGCGCGACCTCGTACGTCGATGGCGGCTTCGGCAAGACCCGCTTCCAGGGCAGTGACGACGGGGGCTTCAAGGCGAGGGCCGTCCCGGTCGAGGCCGACCTGATCTGGACGCCGCGTTTCACCTCGTCCCTCAATGCCAACGTCTCGGTGGCCTATCAGGAGGACCACGAGGAGAGCGTCGACCTGATCGAGGCGTTCGTGAACTACCTGCCCGAGCGGAAGGGTAGGGTCGGCTTTTCCGCGCGCGCCGGTCTCATGTGGCCCGAGATTTCGCTGGAGCATTCGACCGGCGGCGCCTGGAGCGTCGTCAACACCATCACCCCCTCGACGATCAACGCCTGGGTGGGCGAGGAGGTGAAGGTTCTGGGCGGCGAGGGCACGATCCACGCGGCCGTAGGTCAGAGCGAACTGACCGCGACCGTGGGCGTCTTCGGCTACAACGACACCTCCGGCACGCTGCTGTCGTTCCGCGGCTGGGCGCTGCATGACGAGAAAGCCACCGCCAAGGGCTATTTCAAGCTGCCGCCGCTGAACGATTTCATCGTCCATCTGCAGGAGGACCGGACGAAGTCCACGGCAGAGATCGACCACAACGCCGGCTTCTACGGCCGTCTCGACTGGCGTCCGCCGCAGCCTTGGGGGGCATCGGTCTTCTACTACGACAACAAGGGTGACCCGGAGGCGTTCACGACCGCCGGTCAGTGGGGGTGGCGGACGCGGTTCTGGAACGTCGGCTTCAACGCCGACCTGGGTCCCAACACCCGTCTGCTGGCCCAGGGGATGACGGGTTCGACCATCATGGGCTTCGAGACGAACGGTCAGCCCTGGGTGCATACCAAGTTCCAGTCCGCCTATGTGCTGGTCACCCACATGTTCGGCGACGTCGCCGTCACCGGTCGGGCCGAGGCCTTCTCGACCGACGAGCGCGGCAGCCAGATGCCCCGCAACAACAGCGAGGATGGCTGGTCCCTGACGGCGGCCGCTCGCGTGCCGATCAATGACCACCTGACGGCCCTGTTCGAGGCCCTGAACGTGCGCTCCAGCCGTGGGACGCGGGTCACCCTGGGCGGTCTGACCTCGCCGTTCGAGGGGCAGACCGTGTTCCAGGCCTCGCTGCGCATGCGGTTTTGACTATGCGCCGTCGTTATTTCCTGATCGGCGGTGCGCTGCTGCTGGCCGCCTGCGCCGAGGAGCCACGTCTGGGCGAGCTGAAGGGGCCTTCCGCCGTCGCTCAGCGCGCCGAGCTTCCGCCTCCCACCGGCGCGGACCTCGTGGCGGCCACGACCGCCTACCGCATAGGCCCGCTCGACAAGCTGTCGATCGTCGTCTTCGGCGTTGAGGATCTGTCGGGCAAGTTCCAGACCGACGCGGCGGCTCGGCTGTCGATGCCCCTGATTGGCGAGGTCGACGCCTCGGGCCGCACCCCGTCCGAGCTGTCGGCGCTCATCGCCGCCCGGCTTCGCGCCAAGTTCATGCGCGATCCTCAGGTCACGGTGAACCTGGAGGAGACCACCAGTCAGGTTTTCACCGTCGACGGTCAGGTGACCCAGCCGGGCAGCTATCCGGTGGTCGGCAATATGTCGCTGATGCGAGCGGTGGCCACCGCCAAGGGAACGAGCGAGTTCGCCCGACTGGAGGATGTGGTGGTGTTTCGCACCGTCGACGGCCAGTCACTGGCGGCGCTGTACAATCTGGGCGCCGTCCGGCGCGGCGTCTACGCCGATCCGAAGATCTACGCCAACGACGTGATCATCGTTGGCGACTCTGAAGCCCGCCGCCACTTCCAGCAGTTCCTGCAGATCACGCCGCTGCTGACCACGCCCCTGATCCTCGCCCTGGAGCGATTCTGACGCATGGAACGGATCTCGCCCCAGATGCTCGGGCTCGCGACCAGAGAAATGACCCTTTTCACCGGCAAGGCCGCGCCGGAGGCGGGCGGCCTTGCCGGATCACCGCCGCTACGACGGCTGCTGCGGGCGGCGACCCGTTGGCGCTGGGTGCTGCTGGGCGGTGTCGCCGCCGGCGCCCTGGCCGGCATCGCCCTGACCCTGGTCATGCCTCGCCAGTACGCCTCGACCGCGCGGATGGAGATCGCGCGCGAGACCGCGCGCGTGGTGAAGATCGACAGCGTCGAGCGCGACACCAGCATCGGTGACCAGGAGTTCTATCAGACCCAGTACGGCTTGCTGCGCACGCAGGTGCTGGCCGAGCGGGTCGCCCGCGATCTGGGCGTGGTCGACGACCCGGCCTTCTTCAAGCTGTTCGGCCGCCGCGATCTGTTCCCGGACGGTAAGGCCGACCCGGCCACGCGAGCCAAGCGCAACGAGCTCGCCGGCAAGATCCTGCTGCTGCATGTCGGCGTCGCCCCGGTGCGGGGCTCCAGCCTGGTCGATATCCGCGCCGTCACGCCCGATCCCGTGCTGTCGCAGAAGATCGCCAAGGCCTGGAGCGAGAACTACATCGCCAGCAATCTGGAACGCCGCTTCGACGCGTCCAGCTACGCCCGCAAGTTTCTGGAAGGGCGGATCGAGCAGCTGCGCGAGAAGCTGGAGATCTCCGAGCGGGACGTCGTGGCTTACGCCGCCCAGCAGGGCATCATCAACCTGCCTTCACCGATCGATCCTGCCACGGGCGGGGCGGCAGGCGGGGGCGGACGCTCTCTGCTGACCGACGACCTGATCGCCCTGAACGCGGCGCTTGAGGCGGCGACCGCCGAGCGCATCGTCGCCGAGAGCCGCTTGAACGAGGCCAAGCGACCCGACGCCAGCAGCATCGCGCTTTCCAACGACGCCATCGCCTCGATGCGCCAGCGGCGCGCCGACGCCGCGGCCGAGTACGCCAAGCTGATGGTTCAGTTCCGGCCGGACTATCCGCAGGCCCAGGCCCTGGCCTCCCAGGTGCAGGCGCTGGACGCCTCCATCGCTCAGGAAGAGAACCGCGTGCGGATCTCGCTGCACCAGGCCTACGAATCCAGCCTGACGCGGGAGCGTGCGCTTCAGGCCCGGGTCGACGGGCTGAAGGGCGGCCTGACCGACCTGCGCCGTCGCAGCATCCAGTACAACATCTACCAGCGGGACGCCGACACCAACCGCGAACTCTATAATGCGCTGCTGCAGCGCTATAAGGAGATCGGGGTCGCTGGGGGCATTGAGAACAACAACATCGCCATCGTCGACCCGGCTCGGTTGCCCGACCGGCCGTCGTCGCCGAAGCTGCTGGTCAACCTGGTCCTGGCCATGCTGGGCGGGGGCTTGATCGCGGCGCTGGTCGCCGCCGGACTGGAGCAGATTGACGAGGGCATCGTCGATCCGGCCGACCTTGAGGAAAAGCTGGGCCTGCCGTTGCTGGGGGTCGCGCCCAAGACCCAGCGGGAAGATCCGCTGAGCGCCCTGCGCGATCCGCGCTCGAAGCTGGTCGAGGCCTATCTGGCGGTGCAGGCCAATCTGGAGCTGTCGACAACCCAAGGCGCGCCGCGCTCGCTGGCGGTGATCAGCACCCGGCCGCGCGAGGGCAAGTCGACGACGACCGTGGCCCTGGCCCAATCCCTGGCCCGGGCCCGTCGCAAGGTGGTGCTGGTCGACGCCGACCTGCGCTCGCCGTCGGTCCATTCGGCTTTCGAGCTCAAGAACGGCGCGGGCGTCAGCAACTTCCTGTCCGGCGCCGACGACCTTGACGGCGCTCTGCATGAGACCGCGCACGAGGGCCTGTGGGTGATGACCGCCGGGCCCCAGCCGCCCAATGCCGGCGACCTGTTGATGGGTGACCGTTTGGCCTTGCTGGTGAAGCGGTTGAAGGAGCGCTTCGATCACGTGATCGTGGACTCACCGCCGATGATCGGCCTGGCCGACGCGCCGCTGGTCGCCGCGGCGGTCGACGGCGTGGTCTATGCTGTCGAGGCCGGGGCGACGCCCGCCGGCACGGTGCGCACGGCGCTGTCGCGGTTGCGCACCTCGCAGGCCCGGGTGGTCGGGGCGGTGCTGACCAAGTTCGAGGCGAAGAAGGCGGGCTATGGTTTCGACTACGGCTATGGCTTCGACTACGACTACGGCCGCTAGGATGCGCACCTGGGCCTGGCCGGCGCGGGCGGCGATCGCCCTCTGCGTGACGGGTGGCCTGGCGCTGGTCGTGCGTGACGGCGTCGCGACGGAATTGAGCCGCGACGATCCGTTGCGCGCGGTCGTTCTGGCGCCGTCCGACGTCCGGATCATGCTCCTGGCCGCGCGGGCCAAGGTCGACGCCGGAGGCGGACCGAGTGATCGATCTCTCCGAAATCTGGTCGATCGCGCCCTGGCCCGGGACGCCACGCTTCCGGCCGCCGTCGAACTTCGCGCCTTGCGGGCCGAAGCCGAGGGTGACAGGGATCGGGCCGCGAGGCTGTTCTCGCTGTCCGACCGGATCAGTCGTCGCAGCCTGGGAACACGAGTGTGGCGGATCCAGAAGGCCGTCGACTCTGGTGACGTCGCGGGGGCGCTTAAGGATTTCGACATCGCCCTGCGGACCTCGGCGGCCGCTCCGCCGATCATGTTCCCGGTGCTGACGAGCGCTGCGTCCGACCCCGCCCTGGTCGCGCCGATCGCCCGGCTTCTGGACCGTCCCAGCGACTGGCGGGCGATGTTCCTGCACCATGCGGTGGTCGAGCGTCATGCGCCGCCGGGCGTCGCAGACTTGGTGCTGGGCGTCCGCGACCGCGCCTGGGTGAAGCGCGAGGGCGTCGACCGGCTCCTCGTCGAGGAACTGGCCGCCCAAGGCGCGTTCGCCCAGGCGCGGCGGGTCCGTGACGCCTTTCACCCCGTTTCGAAGGGGTGGGTGGCCGACCCGGACTTCTCGCGACCTGAACAGACCTATCCGTTCGGCTGGCGGCTGATCGAGACGGGGGAGATCGGCGCTACGCGCGGCGCGGTCGCTGGACGATCGGTCCTGAGCTACCAGGCTCTGAGCGGCGCGGGCGGCGTGGTGGCGACCCAGGTTCTCACCCTGCCAAAGGGAGACTATCGCCTGGCGGTCCGGACCGCGCTCGGCGACGCCGCGGCCTCACCCTACTGGACCCTGACCTGCTCCCAAGCGGGTGGGCCGCAGCTGCTTCAGCTGGATCTGCCGCGCGAGGCGGAGGCGAGCGCAGCGGTTGACTTCACGGTCCCCGACGACTGTTCCGGCCAGCAGTTGGCCTTGCGCCTGCGCGGCGCCGACGCGCCGACCCAGTCGGGGGCGGTGACGTCGGTGTCGGTCAGCGCGCGATAGGGGTGTCCAACCGGAAGCGCCCCAGTAGCGCGATGCCCAGCGGCCGCGTTCGACGACCCGAGCCGACGAGGCGATAGCCGGCCGTCTCGGCCAGGCGGATCGAGGCCGCGTTGCCGACCTCGACCAGGTACCACAATCGATCCTCGGGCCAGGTCAGCGCCTGAACCGCGGTCAGGGCTAACTGAGCCAGGCCCTGTTCGCGGGCGCCGGGATAGGTCCAGACGTCGCCGATCTGGAGATCGTCGGTATCCATGAACGGAAAGCGCGGCCAACGCGGGGTAAGGATCAGCCGGTGCGCCAACTGTTCGTCACGCCAGATCGTCACCTCGCGAAAGCCTGGCCGGCTGAACAATCCCAAGGTCTCGAACAACCACCAGATCCAGTTGCTGGCGCGCCGGGACCCTTCTGGCGGAGGGCCATCTTCGCCAGGCGACCAGATTTGGATGACGAGGTCGGAAGGCGGGGGCGTCAGGCGCGCGTCGCCACCATCGCGTCGGTAGAAAAGGACAGTCAAGCCGCGTAGCCCGGCGGTTCGGCGCGGGGCAGGGGCGCGGTTCGACGGCATACCAGGCGCAACTCGTCGCTGGCGCCCAGCTCTTCCAGGATCGCGTCGACGCCTTCTAGCGCGGCGGCGTGCGAGATCGCGCCCAGCGCCGTCAGGACGATGATCCGCAGATCAATCCAGAAAGTGCGCCGTTCGATATAGAGCAATCCCAGACGGCTCTTCCACGGCCGGATGACCTGATCGTAGAGGGCGTCGGGATCGGCCGCTCCGTCGAGGATCTCGGCTTCGTCGGCGAACAGGATGGAGGCCAGGTCGGTGATGCCCGGGCGCACGCTGAGCAGGCGCATCTCGTGGGCGGTATAGAGATCGACCCCGCCGCGCCGTGTGTTTGGGCGAGGACCCACGATGCTCATCTGGCCGCGCAACACGTTCCAGAACTGCGGCAGCTCATCCAGCTTCCAGCGTCGCAACACATGGCCAAGGGGTGTGATCCGTGCGTCGGAGCGGGTCGTCGAGGCCGCGCCTTTGAACTCGGAACCCGCCGCCATCGATCGCAGCTTGGCCATGCGGAAATCACGTCCGTCGCGACCGACCCGTATGCCTAGGAACAAGGGCGACCGCCCATCCTGCGCCCAGATCAGCGTCATCAGCACCATCAGGGCCGGTGCGACCGCGATCAGGACGACCAGGGAAAGCAGGATGTCGAACAGTCGCTTGACCATGAAACTCACTTCTACCGGATCGGATCGCGAGCTGACCGCTCGCCGCAGGGACGGTTGGGACATCGACTGGGGGACGACATCGGCGGGTTCCGCGCGGTCAGCGGTCAGCGGGCGATCGCAAGCGCGTTCGCCAAGGATGAGTGGGGTCGGGCGTGGCTCTGGTTCAACAGCGCGGCCATGAATTGCGACAAAATGCGGTGCTGCAAAAGCGCTATTGTTAAGCTCATCTGCACCTCGGTTCTGACATGGAGATGTCGGGGCAGGTCGAGGATGTTCGTCGATGGGGGCAAGCAGTCGTCAGGGGCGGCGTGGCGCGAGAGGCGCTGCGCTGATGATCGCGGTGGGTCTCCTGCTGTTCGGCGGCGCTGCAATGGCGCAGACGCGCGAAGCGCGCCTCGCGGCGCTAGGCGAGCAGATCCGCGAACACCATGGTCGCTTGACACCCGACTTGATCGAGACCATGGGGCGCTCGACGCTGCAGGCCAGCGGTCGTCAGCGGTTCTACGGCGCTTGGCGCGTGCTCCATTACTACGAGAACAACGGCGCTGACGCCGACTTCAAGCGCTGGGGGAGCGAATTTCGCCGGGCGGCGGCGCGCGACCACGATCCCCGCCTGGCGGCTTTGCCCGAGATCATGTCCGCGCCCGAACCCGTCTATTCGGGGCGCGCCAAAGTCCTGGACGACGAGGTTTGGGCGCGGTTCGACGGGCTGGGCCCCGATGTTCGTCGCGTTGTCCAGGCCGAACGCCTTGGCCTCGCCGTCTATCTGGAGCAGTGGGCTGCGGCCACCACGATCGGCGCGCCGCTGGCGGCCGATCTTGATGGCGCCGACCCGCTGACCTGGCCGCTGGCCGCCGAGGTCAATTCGGAGCTGTCCTCTACGCTCAGCGATCTCGGAGACCACCTGGGCGCCCTGGACCGGATGGCTGCCGCCGCAGCCCTGGACCGCAAGATCGGTTCGGCCACCCAGGACGCCGAACGCGTCTTCAACCTAGCCTATCTAGCCAGTGAAGCCGGGGAGCATCGGGCGGCCGAACAACTGGTGGCCCTGCATCGCGAGGTCATCAAGACGTCAGGCGGCCCACGTGCGGTGTTCAACAACCACTATCTCTGCGCCTTGGTCGCCGACGCTCAGGCGCAATGGACCAAGGTCCTGGATTGCCTGGACGCAATCGGTCCGCAGCTGGACAGCCCTGAAGACAGCGTGGCCGTCGATGCGCTGCGCATGCGCATCGAGGTCAAGGCGCGGCTGGGGGACGCGCGGGGCGCGCGCCAGGGCCTGGCGCGCCTCCGCGCCGCGCCAGACGGCCTTGGTGCGGAGGATCCGTTGTTCGACCTCTTCAGTCAGGCCTACATCCTGCGAGCCGAGGGACGCGGCGTGGAAGCATTCGACGTCTACGATCAGTGGCGACGCAAGCGGATGCTGTCATTGGTCCAGGACCAGCAACGCAAGGTCACCGATATCGGCTCGGCCCTGCAGACCGAGCTTGACGCTCAGCGCCAGCGGCGCGCCCACGCCGAAGACGACGCGCGCCTGCAGCGGGGCCTCAACACGGCCTGGGCGGTGGCGGCGGGACTGCTGGCGTTGCTGACGGCGAGCGGCGGCGCCTGGATCCTCTATCAGCGGCGCGTGTCGCGCCAGCTGCGCGAGGCCCGAGCGCGCGCTGAGGCCGCCAGCCAGGCCAAGTCGACCTTCCTGGCGACGATGAGCCACGAATTGCGAACCCCGCTGAACGGAATGCTGGGTTTGGCGCAGGCGCTAAAGCTGGAACCGCTCGAAACAGGAGAGCGCGAACAGGTCGAATTGCTGGAGGATTCCGGGCGCAATCTCCTGACCCTGCTCAATGACGTGCTTGACCTTTCCAAGATCGAGGCGGGCAAGCTGGAGATCGCGCCGATCCCTGGCGACCTGGCTCTTGTCTGTGGCCGCCTGGCGCGCGTCCATGCGCCCTTGGCCGCCGAGAAGGGGCTGAAGATCGGCTTCGTGGCGGCTGAGGATATGCCGGCGAATCTGTCGTTCGACCCCGTGCGGGTGCGCCAGTGCGTCTCCAACCTGTTGTCCAACGCGGTGAAGTTCACGGCTGCGGGCGAAGTGACCATGCGCCTGCGTTGCGGGCCGCTGGAAGAGGGCGAGGTCATGGCCCTGATCGAGGTCTCCGACACGGGTGTTGGGATGTCGTCCGAGACCCTGGCCAAGCTGTTTGGCGCCTATGTCCAGGCCGACGCTTCGACCGCGCGCCGGTTCGGCGGCACGGGGTTGGGTCTGAACATCACTCGCCGCTTGGCTCAGATGATGGGCGGCGACGTGACTGTGGAAAGCCATGAAGGCATGGGTTCGACCTTCACTCTGTCGTTCCGCTGTCAGGCCGAGGAACCGGAGCTCGACCAAGAAGATGGTGTGGAGGAACCGACGGTTCTGTCGGACCTGCAGGGAGCCAGGATCCTGCTCGTCGAGGATCACCCGGTGAACCGCAAGATCGTCAACCTCATGCTGGGTCCCTTCGGCTGCGCGATCGTAGAGGCCGAGCATGGGCAGGCTGCGTTGGATCGCCTTGATATCGAACGGTTCGACGTCGTGCTGATGGATGTCAACATGCCCGTCATGGATGGGCTGGAGGCGACCCGCCGCATTCGCGGACATTCCGGCTGGAAGGACCTTCCGGTGATCGGCCTGACCGCCGACGTCATTGAGGACCAGGTTCTGGCCTGCCGAGAGGCGGGCATGGACGATTTCGTCATCAAGCCGGTGGATATGGCCAGCTTGGTCGCCGCCCTGATCCGCGCCGTTCGTTCACGTGATGTGCGCCAGCAGGATCGCATCCATGGGTTAGGGGCGAACGCTGGGTCGACTTCCTGGAGGTAGTCCGAGGTCAGCAGATGGCGCTGTGCAACCCGCGGATCAAATTTTCAGATCGGCAGTGCAGGATGGTTAGTGGATGCGGCGTAGGCCGGAACCTAACTGCTTCGCTATCGTCCACCCCCAGATGGTCCAATCTTCGCGCTTGAAATTGATCTGGCTCTCAGACTGGCCCACGGAGTGGGCAACCGAGGCAACCGAGGCAACCGAGGCAACCGAGGCAACCGAGGCAACCGAGGCAACCGAGGCGGGCGCGCGCAGTCGTCGGTCCAGGGCAGGCCACCGTGAGACCGATCCCAGTCAGAACCGTATGATATCCGCACCCTAGTCTTCGTCGCTTTGTTCGGTATTCTGAGCATCCACGCATGCAGTACGACCGAAGAGTTGTCGCAGCGCTGGAGGGGAGGCGGCGATGGAGACTGCTCTCAGCACGCGGATTTTGCCTGAGCTCTATGGATGTTGCGAACGTCCGGAGAATTGGCGCTCGCTGCTGGATGAGATTTGCGCGGGCCTGGGCGTGCGAAGCGCCGCGGTCCAGATCTTCCGGCGCGAAGGCTCCCGGCTTTCACAGCAGTGGCAGGAACGGGATTCCTATTCCCACGCACACGCGTCACAACATGATCGATGGATCAACAACCCCGACAATCCCCGGCTCATCTTCGATGAGCGGCGGTCGTCGCAACCGTTCACGGTGCTGACCGACACCGACCGGTTCGGTCCTGGCTCGCCGTACGTGAATGAGACGAGACACCGGCTTGCCCAGGTCGGACTACGCGGTGGAACGGGCGTGTTGTTCGAGTTCGCGCCGTCCCGCTGTTTCAGCCTGATCCTTCACCGGCGGATCGGCGATCCGGCCGAGATGGACGGCGGGGATGCGGTCTTCATGAAGGACATCGGGCCACACCTATTCTCGCTGTCGAACATCGCCGCCAAACTGCAGGCGGCGCGCGCGGCCGAAGCCACGCTGACCTCGATCATGGATCGGCTTAGAGTCGGGATCGTCCTGTGCACGTCGGTGGGTGAGGTCCGCTGGCGCAATCGCGCCGCGGACTCCATGATCCGCGATGGGGCGGCTCTGGCGGTCGCCAACGGACGTCTGCGGGGCATTTCAGTCGACGACCGGCACAGATTGACGCGACTTCTGGCGCCGCCTGGCTCGGAAGACATGATGACGGCCTGCTTCAGGCAGCCGAACGGCGATTGCCTTCAGGCTATTGCATTGCCCGACAGCGCCTTCAGCGGCGCCGTGACGGGCGGTTGGATTGCTGAGCCGGGCGGAGTGGCCTTGATCCTCATCGATCCCGGCCAGGCGCCGCTTTTCTCCGTAAGGGATGTAGCCTCCCTTTTCGGCCTGACGCCGGCGGAGGCGCAGTTGTCCGTCGCCCTGTGCCAAGGCGTGTCCCTGACCGAATATGCCGAGTTTCGCGGCATTTCTGTCGGTACGGTGCGCATACAGATGAAGCGCATCCTGGAGAAGACGGACAGCCGGCGCCAGGCCGACCTGGTCGGCAAGCTGTATGGTTCGGTCATCGCCCAGGTTCAGGGCGGTCTCCAGTAGCGCGCATGGGCGACTAGCCACCACGCAAAAGCTCCTGAAACACGCCCATCATATCCCATTTGGGAGCCGCGATCGTCCTTCTCACGGTCCAGACATGTCTGGCGGCGAGCGACATCGCCGCGGACCAAAGGACAGGGATGATCCGCGTGCGCAAACGGACAAGCTTTTTCGCCACTTTTGCTTTGGGCGTGCTGGTCGCGGCGTCGCTTCCGGCCAGAGCCCAGCAGGTCTTGCCGTCCGTCCTGACCGCCGGGCCGCCGTCCAGCGTGCCGCCGGCCGTCCAGATCGCTCGCTGGCATATGCTGGACGGCGACATCAACACGCTGACCTTCCGGAGCATGGATCGCCTGTTCACAACCCGCGCGGTCGCCCATGCCGGTTCGGTATGGCGCCTGCCGCGCGCCGATGCGCCGCTGGACTTCACCTACGCCTACCAGGGCAAGCGGTACACGCCCGATCAGTTTCTCGACCGCACCTATACCAACGCGCTGCTGGTGATGAAGGACGGAAAGATCGTCAGCGAGATCTATCGCAACAACAGCGACGAGAGCAGCCGCTTCATCGCCTGGTCGATGACCAAGTCGATCACCTCCCTGCTCGTGGGATGCGCCCTGGCGGAGGGCAAGATCGCTTCGCTCGACGACGACGTCACCACCTATCTGCCGGAGTTGAAGGGCGGCGGCTACGAGGGCGTCACCATCCGGCAGATCCTGCAGATGCGATCGGGCGTCGATTATGAGGAGCGGTACGACTTCGACCATCCCGGCGTCGCGGCCCGCAACCATATCGACGCACTGGTCAAGAACGTGGCTCGCTTCGCCGACGCCGCGCGGACGGTAAAGCGTCTCAATCGGCCCGGCGAGGTCTTCCAGTACAAGACGCTGGACACCGCCGTGCTGGGCTGGCTGATCGAGCGGGTTAGCGGCGCGACCGTCGCCGGCTACACTGCGCAGAAGCTGTGGGAGCCGCTCGGCGCCGAGCAGGACGGCTTCTACATCATGGATGGGGCGCCGGGCGTCGGACGCGAATTCAGCGGCGCCGGCTTCAACGCGACACTGCGCGACTTCGCTCGGATCGGCCAGATGATGCTGGACGGCGGACGCGCCAACGGCCGTCAGGTCGTGCCGGCCGACTGGGTCCGCGCCTCGACCGCGCCGTCCACGCCGGCCCAGGCGGACGCGCCGGGCATGCCGACCGGCTACGGCCTGCAATGGTGGCTACTGGACGACAAGGGCGCCTATTCGGCGCTGGGTCTGCAGGGCCAGTACATCTACGTGGACCCGCGCACGCGCACGGTGGTCGTCAAGCTCAGCTATTTCCCGCCGGGCGACGACAGCGCCACCGCGGAAATCGGCGCCTTTCTGCAGGCCGTGTCCGCCTGGTCGCCGAAATAGACGACGCGGCGATCACGACAAGAAATCAAAAACGGGGAGGGATAGATGAAGCGTGTTCTGCTGGCGGGATCGACCGTCATCATCGGACTGGGCGCGGTTTCGGCGTCGGCTCAGGAGTCCCGGGGCGAGGCCTCGACCGCTCTGGGCGAGATCGTCGTGACCGCCCAGCGCCGGACGGAAAACCTGCAGAAGGTGCCGACGGCGGCGAGCGCCTTGGACGCCAACGCCCTCAAGGCCAACGCCGTGGTCAGGATCAGCGACCTGCAGAACGCGACGCCGGCGCTCTCGATCACCGACGCGGGGATCACCGCCGCGGTCAACATTCGCGGCATTGGCCTGGCCAGCAATTCGCCCAACGTGACGGCGGGTGTGGCCACCTATGTCGACGGCCTCTTCCAGCCGCCGATCGTCCAGGCCAACAGCTTCTACGACCTGTCGGGCGTGGAGGTTTTGCGCGGGCCGCAGGGCACGTTGGTCGGCAGCAATTCGACGGGCGGCGCCATCTTCATCAACTCGCGCAACCCCGAGCTCGGCGCGACAGGCGGCTATGCCGAGGGCAGTCTGGGCAATCGGGGGAATTTCGGCCTCGAGGGGGCGCTCAACCTGCCGGTCTCGTCGACCCTCGCCATCCGCGGCGCGGGCTTCTACCGTGGCCATGACAGCTACTTCACCGATGTCGGCCCGTATCACAACAAGGCCGGCAAGCTGGACGAGAAGGGCGGACGGCTAAGCGTGATGTGGCAGCCGGGCGACTTTCGGGCGCTCTTGAAGGTTCAGGTCAATGACCGGGACACCGGCGGCTACGCCTATCGCCCCATCGCCGGGACCGAGTTCGGCGGCTATCGCGTCGGCGACATCTACACACTCAGCTTCGACACCCCGGTCGCGATGCGCGAGAAGGCGTTCACCACCAGCCTGGAGCTGCGACAGGAACTGGCGAGCGGCGTCGTGCTGCGGTCCTTGAGTGGCTATCAGAGCAAGAGCATCAAGGGCCTCAACGACATCGACGCCTCGCAGGCGCCCGTTTCGGCGGGCGGCGACATCAGCGAAGACTATTACGCCCGCGAACGGCAGTATAGCGAGGAGGTCAACCTGATCTCGCCCTCCGGCGAGGCGCTGGAATGGATCCTCGGCGGCTACTTCCAGCGCAACGAGATCAAGGTCCGCATTCACCAGTTCCAGGCGGCGTTCCCGACCGACATCACGCCGGACAACACGCGCACCACCCTGGGGGTCTTCGCCCAGGGCAGCTACCGGATCACCTCCGACGTCCAGCTGCAGCTCGGCGCCCGCTATTCGCACTACAAGGCCAGCGGCGTCGGCGACGTGCGTATCGGCGCGGGGGTTCCCGGCTTTCCGCCGGCCGGACTGCCGGTCGCCGATCTGTCGGGATCGCATCGGGACGGGCGCGTGACCGGCAAGGCCGCGATCAACTGGACCGTCGACGCCGACAATCTGGTCTATGCCTTTGTCGCGCGGGGCTACAAGCCCGGCGGCTTCAGCTCGGTCACGTCCGAATTCCGTCCGGAGATGGTCTGGAACTACGAGATCGGCTGGAAGGCCAGCCTGCTGGACCGGCACGTCCGAACGCAGTTGGCGGCCTTCTACAACGACTACTCCGATTTCCAGTTCGAGATCGTCGAGCCCAGCACCGGCTTCAACGGCGTGGAAAACCTCTCGAAGGGCAAGATCAAGGGCTTCGAGGGACAGCTCCAAAGTCGCTTCGGCGGCTTCAGCTTCGATGCGAACTTCGCCTATGTCCATTCCAGGCTGGCGGGCCTGACCTTCGTCAACACCCGCCTGATCCCGTCGAGCACGCTGGGGCCCCAGTGCCCGGCCGGGGTCCCGTCCTCGCCGCCGGTCTGTTTTGACTACCGGCCCGCGATCGTCACGACCAACGGCGGGCCGAACCTCTATTCGCCCAAATGGACCTACGGCGCGAGCATCGCCTATGACTTCCATCTCGGCGAGGCCACGCTGACGCCGCGCGTCAACTACGCCCACGTCGGGCCGCGCTTCACCTATCTGGCCTATTCGCCGGTCTCGGATCGGATCGCGGGCAGTGACTTGCTCTCGGCCATGCTGACGTTCCGTACTGGCCAGTTCCACGTCGAGGCCTATGGCTCGAACCTCACGGGCGAGCACTATGTCAGCGGCCAGTTCGGCCTGCGCGAATTCTACGGCGCGCCGCGGGAATACGGATTGAGGGCCGGTATGACGTTCTAAAGCTGGCGGTTGCGCACCCCTCAACGGTCATAAGCGTCGCGAGCGCGCTTAGCCAAGCCTCGATCGGCCCGTGCGACGGCGCACCACAGTAAAGCCCTGCAATGGCATTGTGATCCAGGGGGAGTGGCGTGCTCCCGAAGTTCATCTGGAGGGTCTTTCAATGCTCCGGATCTGCTCGCTGCTGGCGGCCGGTGTCGCCTAGCGCGGTCCTGTCCGCGCTGTGCAGCCTGGACCGCGATGGGTTCTCTTGAACCGGGGCGGGCGGCCGGCCAGCGGAGGGCCGGCCGCCACTTCGCCTCGCAAACTGTATCGTAGCCATGCCCTGTTTTATCTTTGTCGAGTCGTCGGACCCGCGCCTGCCTCTCGAGTCTCGCTCTTGCTACTTCGAGCGCCATCGCGCCAATAAAGGAGGATGGTCGGAGTTTCGGTGCGGGCATGACCCAGACACGGTTGAAGGGCGCGGAACGACGTGAACGCTTCCTGGATGCGGCGGCGCAGATCGTCATCGAACAGGGGGTCGCCGCCGTCACCATGGATGGCGTGGCCAGTCTCACCGGCGTCACCAAGGCGCTCGGCTATCGCTATTTCAGCGATCGCGACGATCTGCTGACCGCGCTGTTCGACCGCGAGACCCGGATCTATGTCGAGCGCCTGGCGAGCGAGGTTGGCCCGGCGTCCACCTTTGAGGAATGGGTGCGCGGCGCCTTGAAGTACTGGTGCCGTCGCGCCGATGAACGCGGCGAACTGTTCCTGCGTCTGGTGAGGGACTGTGGCCCCCTGGCCGAGCGGGCGCGCGCCAACCGCAAGGCCGACGCCGACGCCTGGGCGCTGGGTCTGCAGAAGGCTTTCGGCCTGCCCGCGCGACAGGCCAAGCAATATGCCTGGTTCATGGTCGCCGGAACGGCCGGCGCTCTGGATGCTCGTGACGGCGATGACGAGGCCATGATCGACGCGATCACTCTGGCGGTGGTCGCCGGCGCCAAGGCCTTGGCCAAGAAATACGGCGAGCCCCGCCCCGCTAAGACCGCCTGAGTCCTCCTCACCCCCGTGGATTTCGGGCGGCTGATCGGCGTCGCGATCCTTGAGGATTGCGGCCGGTCCGCGTCTGGCTTCGAAGCGTCACCCAGAGGTTGGTGTGGCGACGTGGCGAACAATTGTTCGAAAGCGGTTGTCACGCCCCATAAGTGACGATAGCGTTACTTAAGTGTCCCGGGCCCGGACGCCGATCCCCATCCTGGGCGAACCGCAGGGTTCGTCCCGCCTTCCACCATCGCCCGTCGGGCGAGGCGAGGGCGTGCGCCAGACAGATCACAAAAGAAGCCGCGCAGCGGCTCAAGGAGGAATGCGCCATGCCTTTCCAATCCCGCCGGCCGCGAGTTTCGTCGCGCCTTCTGAGGACGGATCTGCTGATGGGAGTGTCGGTCAGCGTCGCCGCGATGCTGACCGCCGGCGACGCCTTGGCCGACGACACGTCGCCACGCGTCGCCACCTCGATCGTCACCGTCGACGAGATCACGGTCACCGCGCAGAAGCGGGCCGAGAACGTCCAGGACGTGCCGCTGGCCATCACCGCCGTGCGCGGCGAGGCGCTGTCCTCGATGAATGTTACTCAGCCTCAACAGCTCTCGCTGATCGACCCCAGCGTCCGCTTCAAGCAGAGCCTCAGCAGCAGCGCCTCGGGCCTGACGATCCGCGGGGTCGGCACCAGCAGCTTCTCGGCTGGGATCGAACAGAGCATCTCGACGGTCGTCGACGGCGTTGTGCTGGCCGATCCCGCCAGTCTGTCCACCCTGGCCGACGTCGAGCGGGTCGAGATCCTGCGCGGCCCGCAGGGCATGCTGTTTGGAAAGAACGCCTCGGCGGGCCTAGTCCACCTCATCACCAATCGACCCAAGCTGAATGAGAACGGCGGCGAGCTGCATCTGCAGTATGGCGAGCGGGGTGAGCAGGTTCTTCAGGCGATCGGCAATTTGGCGGTCAGCGACGCCCTGGCCCTGCGCCTGGTGGCTACGCACAATCAACGGGACGGCCTGATCCGCAACGTCGCCAAGGACAACGTCTTCACCGATCCCCAGGACGTCAGCACCCTGACCCTGAAGGCGCTATGGCGCCCGAGCGACGACCTGACGGTCTATTTCTCAGCCGACCGCACCGACAACGACGCCTTCTGCTGCTCGTCGACCTGGCGCAAGGTTACGCCGGGCTATGCGCCGGCCGTGACCAACGCCCGCTATGGCGTTGTCGCGGGCCCCAAGAACCTACAAGTGGCGGCCAACGGTCCGTCGCAGGGCAAGTCGACCGCCCAGGGCGGCACACTGCAAGTCGACTACGCGTTGGGGGAGCTGACCCTGACGTCGATCAGCGCCTATCGCTCGGTCAAGCGCGAGGCGTTCTACGACGGCGACCTGACGCCGGTCAGCTATGTCGACACCAATGGCGGAGCGGGCAAGACCGATTGGTTCAGCCAGGAACTGCGCCTGACCTCGCCCATCGGCGAGCGGTTCGACTATGTCGCCGGCCTTTATCTCTACCATTCCAAGGCCTCTTCGCTGATCCGTCAGCGGGGCCAACTCAGCTGGATCACGCCGGCGACCAACGGCGTGGTGGTCCCGGTTGTACCGGGCGCGCCGCTGGGCACGATCTTTGAGACCTCGACGGTCAATGACATCAACTCCACCAGCTTCGCGGGCTTCGGCCAGATCGGCCTGCACATCACGCCCAAGCTGGACCTGATCGCCGGGGCGCGGATCACGCGCGACGAGATCACCCTGGACTATCGCCGCGCCCCGACGCCCGGCGCGGTCTACATTCCAGGATCGGTCACGCTGAATCTGCATCAGGAGGTCGACAACACCAACACCTCCTGGCGGATCGGGCCGCGCTACAATTTCAGCGATGGCATAATGGCCTATGCGACCGTATCGCGGGGCTACAAGGGGCCGGGCTTCAGCGGTCTGAGCGCGGCCAACAGCCTGGCCGATCAGCGTGTGCAGCCCGAGATCCCGACCAGCTATGAGGCTGGCGTGAAGGCTGCCTTTCTCGATCGTCGCCTGATCGTCAACACCAATGTCTACAGCACCACGGTCAAGAATTTCCAGGCCCAGGTCTCGGACCTGACCAGCGCCACCTATTCCTCCCGGATCACCAACGCCGGCGAGATCAAGATGCGGGGCTTCGAGGCCAACCTGATGGCGCGGCCGGTGACGGGTCTCAGCCTGACGGCCGGCCTGGCCTACACCCACGCCCGCTACGCCGATTTCAACGGCGTGCAGTGCTATTTTGGCCAGCCCAAGATCGCTCAGGGCGGGCCTTGCAGCGCGCCACCGGCCAACCCGACGTCGCTGGACGGCTTCTTCAACGCCAAGGGCCTGAGCCTGGCCGGCGTGCCCGAGTGGGTCTACGGCGTCAGCGCGGTCTATGAGCGATCCCTGACACCGGGACTGCGCGGCTTCTTCCAGGCCAACTGGAACTGGCAGAGCGACATCAACTACTCGATCAGCGGCGACCCCGGCACGATCCAGAAGGCCTATGGCCTGCTCGGCGGTCGGATAGGCGTCTCGGCGCCCGACAAGGCCTGGAGCGTGGCGCTGTACGCCAGCAACCTGCTGGACAAGCGCTACGCGGCCCAGATCACGCCCTCGCCGGTCACCGCCCTGAACCCCGGTGGCTACGTCCAGTACTTCAGTCCGGATTCCGTGCGCCGCGCCGGGATCAGCCTGGACGTCGCCTTCTAGACCCCGCTCGCGCGGCGCCCTTGCCGACGCTGCGCCTTTTCCTACTCACGCATCACTCTGGGAGAGCTACATGAAACAGTCCATGGGACGTCGAGCCTCGCTCGGCGCTCTGGCAGGCCTTGGGGTCGCGCCGTTGATCGCCTCGAAGGCCAGCGCCAAGCCCGCCGGGCCGCTGCCGCCGATCACGATCTACCATCTGGAAGGTCGCCGCTCCGAACGCATCGTCTGGCTGATGGAAGAATTGGGCTTTCCCTATGAGCTGAAGTTCAAGCGCGGCGATCTGCTGGGCTCCATGGCGCTGATCCGTGAATTCAGCCCCGTGGTGCCGATGGCGCCGACCGTGAAGTATGGCGACCAAGTGCTGGTCGAGTCTGGTGCGATCATCGAACTGATTCTCAATCGCCACGCTCCTGGACGCCTGCAGCCGGCTCTGGATAGCCGTGACTATCCCGACCACCTGATGTGGATGCACTTCGCCGAGGGCAGCCTTGCGGCGCGCCTGTTCTCCGACTATCGCGCCTGGACGGCCCAGCCGCCCAAGCAGCGCTCGCGTTTGGTCGACTCGGAGGCCGTCGTCCAATTCGCCGAGAACTTCCTGGCGCAACATGCCTGGTTCGGCGGCGCGGCCTTCTCCGGCGCCGACATCATGATGATGTTCCCGCTGAACGCCGCGACCGGCCTGAACCTGGTCGACGAGGCGCAGTTTCCGAACGTGGCGGCCTGGAAGGTCAGGATCGAGGCGCGCCCGGCCTACCAGCGCATGCTGGCCAAGGCCCGTCCTGACGGCATGATCGGTAGTCTCCCGCGTCTGCCCCAGCATGCGCCGGCAGGTCCGCGTGAGGGAGCAAAGCCGTAGAGCCGCGAAACAGCTCCCGGCGCATGCTGGCTCCATCCCGAGAAACGACCTCAGCGGTTGGACGTCTTCCAGAGGCGGACAGGGGCTGCTTCTGGCGCAGTTTCACCGATCAGGAGCGTGAACCGGTGAGAAACCCGCGGTTCCAGGCGATCAGTGGGAAGGCTGGACTCAGGTGGTGGTCTTCGGCTGTGACGATGAAGATCGAATGGCCGCCGACGTCGGCGACGCTGTCGATCCGGCACCGCGCTGTGGCCAAACCTCCGCGATAGGTCGGCGGGGCAGGGGTTGAGAGGATCCAGCGTTCCGGAGCAAAGCGTTCGGCGGTGCGCGTCGAGACGGCGAAGCGGAGGGCTTCGGTCTCGTCGGCGGCGCCGAGTAGCGCTATGCCGCAGGCCTGCGCCGCCGCGAGGCTGGCATGGCTGCCCGCTTCCTTGCGCACGCAGAACAGAAACCGCGGCGGTTCGACCGAGAGGCCGGTAATCGAGCTGACGAGCAGGCCTCTGGGCGTGTCGCCGTCCCAGCACGAGATGATGGCGACGCCGCTCGCCAGGTGAGCCAAGACCTCCTTGAACTCTGCCGGGGATGTCGAGATCGACGGCGAAGGCGGAGCGGCGTCGTAGGGAGCCACGCCGCTTAGCCCGCGGCCCGGGCCAGGCGGGTCTCGCGTTCGGCCACCTGTTGGCGGACCAGCGGGATCAGGTCGCGGCCATAGGCGATCGCGTCCTCGACCGGATCGAAGCCCCGGATCAGGAACGTCGAGACGCCCAGATCGTAGTAGTCCAGCAGGCTCTCGGCGACCTGTTCGGGCGTGCCGACCAGGCCCGTGGAATTGCCTTGAGCCCCGGTGACGCCAGCGACGCCAGTCCAGAGGCGCTTGTCGAGGCGCGAGCCCTGGGCGGCGGCGTCCAGCAGGCGCTGCGAGCCGGCGTTCGGCGGGCGGTGACCGGTGGTCGGCAGACCGGCGGCTTCGCGCAAGGCCTTGGCCTGGGCGACGATGTCGTTGGCGCGCGCCCAGGCGGCTTCCTCGGTGTCGGCGATCACCGGTCGAAGCGACAGCGAGAACCGCACCTGGCGGCCATGTTTGGCGGCGGCCGAGCGGACGCGGGCGATGGTCTCGCGCACCTGGGCCTGGGTCTCGCCCCACAGAGCGTAGATGTCGGCGTGCTTGCCGGCGACCGGGATGGCGGCGTCGGACGAGCCGCCGAAATAGATCGGGATGTGTGGGGCCTGCAGCGGCTTCACCGCGCCGAAGCCCTGGTCGACCTTGTAGTGCTGACCCGCGTAGTCGAACGGCTTGTCGCCGGTCCATTCGGCGCGAACGATGTCCAGGTACTCGCTGGTGCGGGCGTAGCGCTCGTCCTTGGTCAGGTGATCGCCGTCCTTGGCCAGTTCCTCGTCGGAGCCGCCGGTGATGATGTGGACCGCCACGCGGCCGCCGGTGAAGTGATCCAGGGTAGCCAGCTGGCGCGCGGCCAGGGTCGGCTGCGTGAAGCCCGGTCGGTGGGCGATCATGAAGTTCAATTTCTTGGTCACCGAGGCGGCGTGGGCCACGACCAGCTGGCTTTCCGGGCCGGTCGAGTGGAAGGCCACCAAGGCGCGGTCAAAGCCGCCTTCTTCGTGCACCCGGGCGGTTTTCTCGACGTACGAGACGTCGATGGCCGGACCGGACGGCAGGTGGATTTCGGACGCGTGCTGCGTGCCGATGAAACCGATGAATTCGACGCTCATGGCGGGCTCCAGTCTTGTCGGGATGTTGGAACTTCAGATCACGTAGAAGCCGTGCGTGCCGTCGCGGGCCAGTTGGTCGACCAGACCGAATTCCCAGTCGAGATAGGCCTGCATGGCGTCGACGGCGTTGTCCGTGCCTTCGTAGGGCCGCTTGTAGACGTCGGTTGGGGCGTTGGCGGCGCGGGTCAGGCCGGCCTCGACAGCGCGGCCGGCGGCGATCCAGCCTTCCGTGCCGCCGGCCAGCACATGCACCGAACGGTCCGTCAGCGCCTCCACCTCCGGCGCAGCCAGGGCGGCCAGGACGCCGTCGGGCGAGGTCAGGACGATGGCCTTGTCCGCGGGCAGGGTGTTCAGGGTCTCCGGCAACTGGGCGCGGATCGCGAACCAGGCGCCGGGCACGTGAGCCTTGCGATGGCGCGGACTTGGGGCGAGATCAATCACCACCACGGCCTCGTCGGCGATGGCCTGGGCCAGGTCGCGAGGCGACAGGGTCTGGACGTCGGGCAGGTGTGGCAGGCGCGGCGTCCAGGCGCCGGTCTCCAGCGCGCCGTCGAATCCCCCCTCCAGCACGAAAACCTCACAGCCCAGTTGGGCGAGCCACGAAGCGGTCATGTCGGCGCGCGGGCCCAGGTCGTCGGCCAGCACGATGCGGCCGCCGCGCACGGGGGCGAAGACGTCGGTCTCCTGCACCAACTGGCCGCCAGGCGCGGAACGGAAGCCGGGCAGGTGGCCGGCTGCGTATTCTTCGGGCGTGCGGACGTCGAAACGGTAAAGCGTGCGGTGGTTCTCGCGGGCCAGGTCGTCCAGGCCCGCGGCGTCGATCCGGCGGGCGCCGGCGCGATAGGCGACATCGCGGGCCCGGTTACGGGCCTCTTCGAGTGTCTGCTCCCGGACTTCCGGGAACTTGCGGCTCTGGCCCTGCTCCAGGAGTTGCTGGGCCAGGGTCCAACCGATAGTGCCGTTCCGCAGGGCGAAGACAGGGTTTGGCAGGCCGGCGTTCACAAGCGACTGGGCGCCGATCAGACTGCGGGTGCGGCCGGCGCAGTTGACGATGATGGTGGTCGAGGGATCGGGCGCCAGCTCGCGGGCCCGCAACACCAACTCCGCGCCGGGCATGCTGACGCCGCCGGGGATGCTCATCACCGCATATTCCTCGAAGCGGCGAGCGTCGAGGATGACTTGGTCGGCGTTGGCGTCGATACGGGCCTGGACCTCCTGGGCGGGCAGGGACGGGGTGTGGCGCCGAGCCTCGACCAGTTCGCCGAACGCCTTGCTGTAGGAATTGACGTCCTGGAACAGCTCGTAGCCGGCGGCGCGCCAGCCGGCGAGGCCGCCTTCCAGAGCACGGACGTTCGTATAGCCCAGCGCCGCCAGCCGCTCGGAGGCTATGGTGACCAGGCCTTCGCCGTCGTCATAGAGGACAATCCTGGTGTCCGAGCGCGGGACGCGGTCCAGGATCTCGAGCTCCAGCCGGCTCAGCGGCAGCTGCGCTGCAAACAGTGGATGCGCCTTGGCGAACGGGTCCTCCTCGCGTAGGTCCAACAGGGCGATCTCGCGCCGGGCAATCAGGTCGCGGCGGACTTCGGCGGGCGTCGTGGCGGGCAGGGTCACTCGGCGGCTCCGTAGGCCAGGGCGCTCTTGCGGTCGAACAGCAGGGGCGGCGGCGTGTCGGCATATCCAGAGACGAAGGTTCTCTGGCCGCCTTCGGCGTCGTACGTCGAGCGCCGCACGGCGCCGATATCGGCGCCGTAGACGTGGATGCTGATCGATACCCGGTCATCGAAGGCGTTGGCCACGCGATGTATGTCGCCGATGGTGGGCGAGACGGCCTCGACCTGGCCGACCTTCAGGCGATGGACTTCGCCTGTCGGGACCAGTGAACACTCGCGCCGCGCATAGCCTTGCGACAGCTCCGCGCCGCGCAGCACGCCGACGAGGCCCCATACGGTATGATCGTGGATCGGCGTCGCCTGGCCCGGGCCCCACACAAAGCTGACCACCGAGAAGCGGCCGGCGGGGTCGCGATGCAGCAGGTACTGCTGGTAATGGGCGGGATCGGGCTGGCTTTGGGCTTCCGGCAACCAGTCGTCGGTCGCGACCAGATGCGCCAGCAGGGCGGCGCCCTCGCGCAAGATCACGGCCTCGTCACCGGTTTGATCGAGCAGATCGGAGACATCGGCGACGAAATCCGAGAGGCGGCGGGGATGATGCTGGTCCATCGGTCAGAGTACGGCTGCGCCGGTCGGGAAGGCGATCAGATGGCCTTCCCCAGGCGTAGGCGCCTCGACGCCAAGATGACCCAGCAGGCGACGGCGGATAGCTTGAAAGCGGGTGTCCGGGCTGCGGGGGCGCTCAAGCTCGATGCGTTCCTCGGCGGCGATGCGGCCCCTGTCCAGGACGAGCACACGATCGGCCAGCGCGATGGCCTCGTCGACATCGTGTGTGACCAGCAGGACGGCGGGCGCATGCTCGCGCCACAGCGTCAAAACGAGGTCGTGCATCCTTAGCCGGGTCAGGGCGTCCAGCGCCGCAAAGGGCTCGTCCAGCAGCAGCAGGCCCGGTTCCCGGACCAACGCGCGGGCCAAGGCGGTGCGCTGGGCCTCGCCGCCGGAGAGCGTACCGGGCCAAGCGTCAAGGCGATGGCCGAGGCCGACCTCCTTCAGCGCCGCCTCAGCGCGAGTCTGGACGTCACCTCCGGAGAGGCCCAGGGCCACATTGCGCCAGACCTTCTTCCACGGCAGCAGACGGGCGTCCTGAAACACCACAGCGCGGGCGTCGGGCGTCTTCACGTCCTGATCGTCGATGGGATCGAGACCGGCCAGGGTGCGCAGCAGGGTGGTCTTACCCGAGCCGCTGGCGCCCAGCAGGGCGACGAACTCGCCGGGCGCGATCGACAGGTCCAGGCCGTCGATGACCGTGTTGTCGCCGAACCGGCGGACGAAGCCCGAGAGACGTACAGCCGGCTCGAGGGTCTTCGGGAGCGTGAGGGAGATTTCCGGCCGGCGCAGGCGGGGCTGAGGGATGGCCATGTTCATTGCTCCACGAGGCTGGGGCGCCACGCCAGCGCCTTGCGCTCCAGCGTGCGGACGAGGGCGTCGGCGCCGAGGCCGAGCAGGGCGTAGACAACGAGGCAGACGACGATGATGTCGGTCCGCATGAAGTCGCGGGCGTTGTTGACGAGATAGCCGAGGCCGGCCTGCGCGTTGATCTGCTCGGAGATCACCAGCACCAGAACCGAAACGCCCAGGGCGTAGCGCAGACCGACGAAGAACGAAGGCAGGGTGCCGGGCAGGATCACCTCGCGCACCAGGCTCCAACCCGAGAGGCCGAAGCCGCGAGCGGCTTCGACCAGGCGCACGTCGACGCCCCGGATGCCGGCGAACAGGTTCAGGTAGAGGGGGAAGGTCGCCGAGACGGTGATCAGCAGGATCTTCGGCGTCTCACCGATGCCGAACCAGACGATGAACAGCGGCGTCAGCGCCAGGACAGGGATGGTCCGCTTGATCTGCATCAGCGGATCGACCAGCGTCTCGCCCCATCGCGACAAGCCAGAGATCAGACCCAGGGTCGTGGCCAGGGCCAGGGCGATGCCGAGGCCGGCGCCGGCCCGGGCCAGCGAAACCAAGAGATTCCTGGGCAGCTCGCCTGAAGCGGTCAGGGCCCAGAAGGTCTCCAACACCGTGGATGGTGCAGCCAACACCCGCGGCGGGACCACGCCCGCGCGCGCGCCGAGCTCCCAAAAGACCAGCAACGCGACGGGGGAGAGCCAGCGAGCGCGGGCCAGGCTGGGCCAACGCCATGCTCTAGTTTCAGAAATTCTGTAGGTCGTCGCCAGAGACACTGCGGCCCTCTCTCTTCGGAAACCGTTGCGACGCAAGCGCCGTGGGTTCAGAAAGAAGGCCGTTGAATTCCTATCTGATCAATAGACTTATCCTCATGGGTCTTATTAGCAAACCTCAAGAGGGCGCGATGGCCACCAACCTGCCAACCGAACTGCTGCGGAGCTTCGTGGCCATCGTCGACTCCGGCTCGATGCTGCGCGCGACCGAGCGGGTGTTCGTCACCCAGTCGGCGCTGAGCCTGCAGATGAAGCGTCTGGAGGAGACCGTGCTGACGCCGTTGTTTCACCGTGAGGGGCGAAGACTGGTGCTGACGCCAGCGGGCCAGACCTTGCTGCCGCGGGCGCGGGAAATTCTGGCGCTGAACGACCGGGCCGTAGTGGCGCTGACCGGCGACGTGCTGGCCGGACCCGCACGGGTGGGGCTGGTGCAGGATTTCGCCGAGACCCTGCTGTCGGGCGTCCTCGCGCGCTTCACCCAGCTCAATCCAGATACGCAGCTGCAGGTTCGGGTGGCGGGATCGCCGGAGCTGCTGGATCTGCTGGAGGCCGATCGCCTGGACGTCGTGCTCTGCATGGGCGCGGCGGACGATCCGCGCGCGGCCCGTGTGGCGCCGATGGTCTGGCATGGCGACGCGACCCTGGCCGAGACCGACGTGCTGCCGATCGCCATCCTCGAAGCGCCTTGCCGTTTCCGTGACGCCGCGCTCGGCGCCCTGGAGCGCTCGGGGCGGCCCTATCGCGTCGCTCTGGAGACCCCGAGCCTCTCGGCGCTACGGGCGGCGGTGCAGGCAGGATTGGCTGTGACCTGCCGAACGTCGCTTTTCCTGCCTGACCGAGCGCCCCTGGCCGGCAATCGCCTGCCGCCCCTGCCCGAGGTGGCCTATGTGCAGCGGGCCAACGACACGCCGCACGCTTCGATCATCAAGCTGGCCCAGCTGATCCACGCTGCGGCGCTGGATCTCTAGGCGCGCAGGCTCGCCAGCGTCGCTTCGGCGACCGCCACCGCTTGGCCGCGGATGTCCGGGACAGCGGTCATCTCCCAGGACGTCCCGCGGGTGGCCGGTCCCACCGCCAGCAGGGTCGGCGAGATCTCGCCGGAAACGGTCCGCACGCGGTTGTGGTCGTCGACGTCGAAGCCTAGGCGTAACGGGTCCGGGCGGACCAGGCCACGCTTGACCAGGTCCTTGATCAGCGGATCGGTCGAGAGCAGCACATCGCCCGTGGGACCGGTGCAGTTTATCACCGAGGCGGCGCGGAACACGTAGCCGCTCTTCTCGCCTCGTCCCCGCCAGCGACAGAGGGCGAAGCCATCGGCTTCCAGCGTCAGGCTGCGGATCTTGCCCGCGGCCAGGGTCAGCTGCCCGGTGTCGCGCATCGCTCGAATCCGCTGTGCGACCAGCGGCGCCAGGCGGTGGCGGTGGATTTCCCAGAACGGGCGGGCGTGGCGCAGGAAGGCCTGCTTCTCCCGCACCGACCAGCCGCGCCACAGCATCTGGGTCGTGGGGCGCGTGGCGTCGATCGCCGTGCGCCAGCCATGCTCGTCGGCTGCGCGTCGCAGCCAGCCGAACATCTCCAGCGGCGACAGGTCGTTGGCGGGCGGCGAGGGCAGGGTGGACGGCGGCGCGCCGTCGTGTTCCAGGGGCGCGAGGCCGCGCCGTGACAGGGCCAGCATCGGCCGGCCATGCTGGGTGTGGTTCAAGGAAAGCGCCACGTCGACCATGGTCAGGCCCGTGCCGATCAGCAGCACCGGCCCCTTGGGCAGGTCGGCGGCGTTCCAGCGCCAGGGATCGGCGACATAGGCGCTGGAGGCGGCGAAGGCCTCGCTGACGCCCAGCGGTCGGGCCGGCGGTGGATTGCCCAGGGCCAGGACCACCGCGTGGACGGTGACACTGCGGCCCATGGCGCACTGCAGCCGCCAGCCGTCGCCGCCAGGCTCGATGCCCACCACGGCGTCCGGCGTGACGACCAGCCGCCCAGCGCCGGCCGGCCCCTCGGCGATCTCGGCGACCTGGCTTTGCAGATAGCGGCCATAGTCCTCGCGTGTGGCGAAGTCGGCCGGTCCGAGCGCGAAGTTCCGGCCCTTCAGCCAGCGGACGAAGTGTCCGGGATCGTCCGGCCAGGCGGTCATGTTGCCCGCCCGCACATTGAGTCTATGACCTGGATTGTGCGTCGCATAGGCCGCGCCGAGGCCGACGGGAGTCCTCTTCTCGAACAAAATCACCTTCGCGTCGGGCGACCGGCGCAGGATGTTGAGGGCGGTCATCACGCCGCTGAACCCCGCGCCGACGACGGCGATGACGGGCGCTGAAGAAAGGGGCATGCGACAAAACTCTATGAATTCAGTAGGAATTTTGTCGACCATACCGAGCCGACTTGCAACAGGCCTTGTCGATATGCGCTCCGCAAATGCCGCATATTGCGACGCGCGATATATAAAACTCTGTATTTGCTCGGAGAAATACTAGGTCGCTCCATTGGGAGGCTCCGCTCATGGTGCCCTCGCCAGCCTCAAGGGCCGGCTTCACAGGAGGTTCCCATGAGCGCCATCCTCGACAGAATTCAAGACGCCACCCTGAGCGTCACACCCCTCAGCCCCACGATCGGGGCTGAGATTGGCGGGCTGGATCTGCGTCAGCAACTGGATCGCCAGCAACGCGACGCGCTTAAGGCGCTGCTCCTGCGCCACAGGGTTCTGTTCTTCCGCGACCAGGACATCAGCCGCGACCAGCAACTGGCCTTCGCGGCCAATTTCGGCGAGGTCTACGCCCACCCGATTGGCGGGGTGGAAACACACCGCGCCGTGCAGCCGATCTCGGCCGAGGCGCTGAAGCACTACGATGTCCGCGAGAACCACTGGCACACCGACACCAGTTGGCGGATCAACCCGTCGTTCGGCGCGGTGCTGAAGGCCGTGCACATCCCCGAGGTTGGCGGCGACACCATCTGGGCCGATGGCCACGCGATCTGGAAGGGCCTGCCCGAGAATCTTAAGACCCGGATCGACGAGCTCTACGTGATTCACGACTACCAGGACGCTCTGGCCAGGGCCGGCGAGCGCTATCCGCTGGTGGCGCATCCGGCGATCCGCACGCACCCGGAGACGGGCGAGGAGATCTTCTGGATCAACTTCGGCCTCAAGCCGCGCTTCGTCGACCTGGCGCCGGACGAGAGCCGGGCGCTGCTGGCCCGCCTCTATGACGAGGTCAAGCGGCCGGAGCATCACGTCCGCTTCCGCTGGCGAGCCAACTCGGTGGCCCTGTGGGACAATCGCGCGGGCCTGCACTACGCGGTGCGCGACTATGGCGACTTCCCGCGGGTCATGGAGCGCGTGCTGATCGGCGGCGACGACATCCCATACCGCGAGCGCAAGCCCGCCTAGCTCCGGCGTCAGCCCCACGACAAGAATGGGGCCGCGACGTCCTTCCACCCACGAAATCAATGACGACGCTCGGCGATGCGCCGGGCGCGGGGGATAGACTATTGCCTTCTTCTCAAGCCCGCACGGTCGCCCGACAGGGACGTTCGAAACTCCAATACCAGGCCGCCCTGCTGACCTGCGCCTCGGTCCTGGCGCTGGCTGACCAGGTCCGGGCGGAAGACGCTTCGCCGACGGTCGCGACCGTCCCCGCGGCTGTCGAAGGCGAGGGCGCGGTGGCGCTGGACAGCGTCATCGTCACTGGCGTGCGGGGGGCGCGCCGTACGGTCGCCGACAGCCCGGCCCCGGTCGACGTGATCAGCGGCGATCAACTGCTGGCGACCGGCAAGGTCGGGCTGAAGGAGGTGCTCAATACCCTGATCCCGTCCTTCAACCTGCCGGGCATCAACGGCGGCGGCACCTCATGGACGGTGCGGGCCATCACCCTGCGGGGCCTCAATGGCGACCAGGCCCTGTTTCTGGTCAACGGCAAGCGCCGTCACACGACCTCGCTGATCAACAACCTGGCCCGCGTCGGCCGGGGCGGCGCGCCTGTCGATCTGGATCTGATCCCGGCCTCCGCGATCGAGCGCATCGAGGTGCTGCGCGACGGCGCTTCTGCCCAGTATGGCTCGGACGCCATCGCTGGCGTCGTCAACATCATCCTGAAGGACGACGCGGAGGGCGGCTCGTTCAGCTACACCGGCGGCCAGAACTTCCTGGGCGACGGCGACACCCGGGCCGCGACGCTGAACTGGGGGCGAGCCCTGGGCGACGGCGGCGGCTTTCTACACTTGGCCCTGAACTGGAAGAACAACGAGGCGGCCAACCGCGCCATCCCCTCGCGCGCCCAGTACATCTACCAGCCCACAGTCGCGTCCGTCGGCGGCGCAACCATCGTGACCTCCGACCCGCGCGACGCCACGGTCGACCGTTCCTCCTGGGGCCAGAGCTACGGACCCGGCGAGGAAGACATCCTGGCGGCTTCATACAACGCCGAGCTGCCCTGGCGTGACCTGAAGCTCTATTCCTCCGGCACGCTGAGCCACCGCTCGTCACGAAAGGTCACCGGCAGCTTCCTGCCCAACCTGGCGCCCGTCGCCGGTGTCGCTGCCGGCCGTCCGCTGAACCGCAATTCGCTGCCCGAGGTCTATCCGAACGGCTTCAACGCCCAGCGCCGGATCTTCGAGCTGGATTTCCAGACCAGCTTAGGCGCGCGCGGCGAGACCGCCGGCTGGGCTTGGGACCTGTCGACCACGCTGGCCCAGGACCACGCTCAGTTGGACGGCGAGAACACGCTGAACGCCACGCTGGGTCCGGCCAGTCCGACCTACTTCCACCTGTCGACCCACGAGTTCCGGCAGTGGACCAACAATCTTGACATCACTCGCGAGGTCACTGGCTGGCTGAAGACTCCGCTGCAGGTCTCGTGGGGCCTGGAGCACCGCTACGAGCGCTTCCTGATCGAGGCCGGCGACGAGGCCTCGTACATCGTCGGCGACTACGTGATCCCAGCCGGACAACCGTTCGCGGGCCTGCGTCCGAACCCAGGCCTGGCCTCCTACGCCGGCACCGCGCCGGAGGACGCCGGTTCGACCCATCGCCACAGCGTCGCGGCCTATATCGATCTTGGGGCCAACCTGACGGACAACTGGTACGTTGGGGTCGCTGGCCGCTACGAGCGCTACGGCAAGGATGTGGGCGACACCGCTAGCGGCAAGCTGACCACGCGCTGGGAGTTCCTGCCGGGCTACGCGGTGCGGGCCACGGTCAGCAACGGGTTCCGCGCCCCGTCGCTGGGCCAGACCCTGTTTGCTACCTCGACCATCAACGGCAGCCTGTGCCCGGCCGCCCCGGCCAACGTCTTCCGCGGCGCGCCCTGTACGCCCGGCGAATACCTGACTTTCCCGACCAAGGTGCTGCGCACCGACAGCGTGGAAGCCAAGGCCCTGGGCGCGGAGACGCTGAAGCCAGAGACCTCGACCAACTACAGCTTTGGCCTGACCGCCGAGCCGTTCGCGGGCCTGCGCCTGACCCTGGACGCCTACGAGATCCAGATCGACGACCGAGTCGTCGACACCAGCAACCTGGACCTATCGGTCGCGCAGCTGTCGTCGCGCCCGGACCTGGCGCCGCTGCTGGCGCGGTTTCCCCAAGGCCTGACGGCGACCTACTACACCAACGCCGTGTCGACCCGGACCTCGGGTCTGGATTTCGTCGGCGAGTATGGCTTCAGCCTGGGTGACTTCGGTCGCCTGAGCCTCAACGCCGCCTACACCTTCAACAAGACCAAGATCACCAAGCTGAAGGCCACTCCGGCGGTGCTGACGGCGGTCAATCCCAACCTTGTGCTGTTCGACCGCCAGAAGATCGCCGACCTGACCATCGGCACGCCGCGCGAGAAGATCATCGTCGGGGCGCAGTGGGCGCTGGGCGACTGGAATATCGGCCTGCGCAACACCCGCTACGGCCGCTACACCGAGGCCGGGACGTCCGCCAACCTGGACCGGACCTTCAGCCCGAAGTGGATCACCGATCTCGACATCGCCTGGCAGGCGCGCGAGCGCACCAACATCGCGGTCGGGGCCAACAACCTGTTCGACAAGCACCCCGACAAGATCGGGGTCCTCAACGCCGACCAAGGTACGGGCCAGTTCGGGATCTTCTCGCCCTTCGGCATCACCGGCGGCTACTACTACGCCCGCCTGACCCAACAGTTCTAAGGGGAGGGCGCGATGGATCGACGTCAGCTTCTCGTCACCGGTCTGGCCCTCGCCGGCTTGGCCGCCTGTTCAAAGGCCGGGGCCGGTCAGCCCGTTCTGAAGGTCGGCAGCCAGCGCGGCGGCACCAAGGCGGTGCTGCTATCGTCCGGCGCGCTTGAGGGGGTTCCGTACAAGATCGAGTGGAGCGAGTTCCCCGCCGCCGCGCCGCTGCTGGAGGCCCTGTCGGCCGGGGCTGTGGACCTGGGCGAGGCCGGCGATGCGCCGTTCCTGTTCGCCTATGCCGGTGGCGCGCGCATCAAGGCCGTGCAGGCGGGCCAGAGCGGCGGCTCGGCGACGGCGATCCTGGTGCGCAAGGACTCACCGATCGCCTCGACCGCCGACCTTCGCGGAAAGAGGATCGCGACGGGGCGCGGCTCGATCGGCCACTACCTGTTGCTGGCGGTGCTGGAGAAAGCGGGGCTCAAACCGGCCGACGTCTCGATCGCCTATCTCAATCCGGGCGACGCCAAGGCCGCCTTCACCGCTGGCGCGATCGACGCCTGGGTAACCTGGGGCTCGTACGTGGCCCTGGCCCGGCTGCATGACGCCGCGCGGATCCTGATCGATGGCCGGGGGCTGATCAGCGGCTTCGGCTACGAGGCCGCCAGCGAGGCGGCGATTGCAGGGAAGCGGCCGCAGATCGAGGATTTCCTGCGGCGCCTCGCCAAGGCCCGGCGCTGGGCGGCTAGCAATCCAGAGGCTTTCGGCAAGGTGCTGTCGCATGAGACCGGCCTTTCGGAAGAGGTCGCGCTCTACACGGTCCGCCAGTACCGCATTCTGCCGACGCCGATGGGCGACGAGGCCGTGCGGGAGGCGAGGGCGGTGCTGGACCGCTTCCGCGCGGCGGGTGCGGTGAACACGAGCCGCGACCCGGCTCAGGCTTTCGACGCTTCCTTCAACGGAGTGCTGGCGTGAGCGAGGCGCTGACCGGTTCGACCGATGTGCTCGTCATCGGCGGCGGCCTTGCTGGCGCCTGGGCGGCGATGGCGGCCGCGCGCGAAGGGGCTGAGGTCGTGCTGGTCGACAAGGGCTACTGCGGGACCAGCGGCGTCACCGCGACGGCCGGCCCGGGCCATTGGTGGGTGTCCCCAGAGCGGCGCGAAGCCGCTATCGCCGATCGCCTGAAGCGCTCGCTCGGCTTGGGCGATCCGGACTGGATGCGGCGGATCCTGGAGCTCACTTGGACCAGTTTGCCGGAGCTGAAGGATCACTACGCCTTTTCGACCGATGAGCGGGGCGAGGTGCAATACCGCGCCCTTCGCGGGCCCGAATACATGCGGGCCATGCGTGCCTACGCCCTGGCGGCGGGGGCCAGGATTCTGGACCACCATCCGGCTTTGCAGCTGCTGCGGCACGGCGACGGCTCGATCGCGGGGGCGTCGGGCCTGGCGCTGCGGGGTGAGCGCCCCTGGACGATCCGGGCCGGGGCGGTGGTCCTGGCCATGGGGGGCACGGCCTTCGCCTCGCGTTTGCTGGGTTCGGCGACCAACACGGGCGACGGCCTGTTGATGGGCGCCGAGGCCGGAGCCGATCTCTCTGGCATGGAATTCACCAACTACTACACGCCGGCCCTGGCGGGCACGAACATGGCCCGATCGATGGCCTACAGCTTCGCCCGCTGGTTCGACGCCAACGACAACGAGCTGGACATTCCGAACGGTCCGGATTTCACGCCGCATCTGGCGCGGGCGCTTCTGAAAGGGCCGCTGTTTTGCCGGCTGGATCGGGCGCCAGACGACGTCCGGGCTGTGATGCCGCAGGTGCAGCCGAACTTCGTCCTGCCGTTCCAGCGGTTCGGTATCGACGCCTATAACGACCGCTTCGAGATCACGCTGCATGCCGAGGGTACGGTGCGCGGCATCGGCGGCCTGCGGGTCGCGGACGAGGACTGCCAGACCGCCGTGCCCGGCCTCTATGTCGCGGGTGACAACGCCAGCCGCGAGCTGGTCACCGGTGCGATCTCGGGCGGTGGGGCGGTCAACTCGTCCTGGGCGCTGTCCTCGGGCCAGTGGGCCGGAGCGGCGGCGGCCCGCAGAGCCCGCTCGGTCGGCGCGCGCGAGGCCGATTTGGCCGTGGCCACCGGCCGGGCCGGCCTGTCGCCGCGCGGCGCTTCACGCGCCTTCGACACCGCCGGCGCCGTTCAGGCGGTGCGCGAGGAGATGAACGCCTACGACAAGAACATCTTCCGGCGGGGTGACGCCTTGAGCGTTTCGCTGGAACGGCTGGACGACGTCTGGGCCGAATTGGCCAACCATGGCCGGGCCGAGGGCCGGGCGACGTTGCGGCTGCGCGAGGCCGCCGCCCTGGTCGCCGCCGGTCGATGGAGCAAGGCCGCCGCCCTGGCGCGACGAGAAAGCCGGGGCATGCACCGTCGGGAGGACGCGCCGGGCCTCGACCCGCGGCTGGCCGCTCGCCAGCGCGCTCAGGGCCTCGATCGAGTTTTCACCCGCTTCGAAGCCGCGTCCGTCCAGGCGGAGGTCGCCTGATGATCGAAGTCGTCATCGAGGACCGTTGCACCGGGTGCGGCGGCTGCGTCGAGGTCTGCCCCAGCAACGTGCTGCGCCTGGGCGAGGGCGGCAAGGCGGTGATCGCCGCCCAGGCCGACTGTCAGACCTGCCTGCTGTGCGAACTGCACTGTCCGGTCGACGCCCTGTTCGTCTGGCCGGACGTCGAGCGCGTTGTCGGGATCACGCCCGAACAGGTCCTGGTCTCGGGCCAGCTGGGCGCCTTCCGCCGCGATCACGGCTGGGGCGAGCACGCCGCGACCCACACCAATCAACACTGGCGGATGGGGGCGATCTTCGAGCGCGCCTACCGGATGGCGACAGAGCTCGCCGCCGCCAAGACCGCTCGATTCGAGGACGTCCGATGAGCAAGAGCCTGAAAGACCGCCTGGCCGATCTCCACGCCGAACGGGAGCGCACGTGGGATGCGACGGCGCTGAGGATCAATATCGACCAGCGCCAGACCCTGATCGACGCCGCCGACCCGTCGCAATGGATCAAGGTCGGGGAGCGCCTGGAGCCGTTCAGCCTGCTGGACGTCGAAGGTGGGGCGCTGTCGCTGGAGCAGCTCGTCGAGCGCGGGCCGGCGGTGTTGGTGTTCTTCCGCTTCGCCGGCTGTCCGGCCTGCAACATCGCCCTGCCATACTACGAGGAACGATTGGCGGCTGGCCTTCGCGACCTCGGCGCGACCCTGGTGGCGGTCAGCCCGCAGGTCCCCGAGCGCCTGGTCGAGATCAAGACGCGTCACGCCCTCAGCTTCACGGTCGCTTCGGACAGGGACAACGCCCTCGGCCGCCGCTTCGGCGTGCTCTACACGGCCGACGAGGCCAGCCAGGCCGCGCAGCGGGCCAAGGGGAGCTTGATCGGCGACACGACAGGCACCGGAACCTGGGAGCTGCCCCAACCCACCGTCGTCGTGATCGACCATGAGCATGTCGTCCGCTTCGTCGATGTCAGCCCTGACTGGCTGGTCCGCACCGAGGCCGAAGCTGTCCTCGAAGCCGTCCGCGACATCACTCTGGTTCCCGCCGAATAGATTGGAGAGTTCAATGACTTCCCCGCCAAACCTTGGGCGTCAGCTGAAGCTCGGCTTCATCCTCCACGGCGTCGGCCCCGGCTGGGGCGACTGGCGGCATCCGCACGCGGAGCCGAGCGCCAGCACCGATTTCCAATTTTACAAGCGCCAGGCCCAAGTGGCCGAGGCCGGCAAGTTCGACTTCGTGTTCGTCGCCGACAGCGTCTACATCACTGAGAAGTCCAGCCCGCACTACCTGAACCGTTTCGAGCCGCTGACCATCCTGTCGGCCCTGGCCGGCGCGACCAGCAACATCGGTCTCGTGGCCACCCTGACGGTCAGCTACAGCGAGCCGTTCAACGTCGCCCGCCAGTTCGCCTCGCTGGACCACATCAGCGGCGGCCGCGCAGGCTGGAACGTCGTCACTTCGTGGCTGGAGGGCAGCGCCGCCAACTACAGCCGCGAGAAACACTACGCCCACGATGTCCGCTACCGCCTCGCCGGCGAGTACCTGGATGTGGTCCAGGGCCTGTGGGACTCTTGGGAGGATGACGCTCTGATCTTCGACAAGGAGGGCGGGCAGTTCTTCGACCCGGCCAAGCTGCACACCCTGAACCACAAGGGCGAGTTCTTCGCGGTGAAGGGCCCGTTGAACATCAGCCGCTCGCCACAGGGGCAGCCGGTGATCTTCCAGGCCGGCGCTTCCGAGGATGGCAAGGCGTTCGCCGCCAGGCGCGCCGACGCGATCTTCGTCTCACACGAGGACATCGACGCCGCCCAGGCCTACTACAGGGACATCAAGGTCCGCGCCGCCGGCTTCGGCCGCGATCCGGACCAGCTGCATGTCCTGCCCGCCGCCCGCCCTGTGGTCGGCCGCACGGCCGAGGAGGCCGAGGCGCGCTACAAGGAACTGACCGAGTTGGTGTCGCTGGACAACGCCCTGTCCATGCTGGCCCGACCGTTCAACGAGTACGATTTCAGCCAGCACGATCCCGACGGTCCGTTCCCGCTGGAAGCGGCCGAGTTCGGCGCCAACTCCAACCAGAGCGCGGTCACCCGCATCGTCGCGGCGGTGCAGGCCGAGAATCTGACCCTGCGCGAAACCGCCCTGCGCTTCGCCACGCCGCGCGGTCACTTCGTCGGCGCGCCCGAACAAGTTGCCGACGCCCTGCAAGACTGGTTCGATAGCCGCGCTTCGGACGGTTTCGTGCTGTTCGAGAGCCTGCCGGGCCAGCTGGAGGCCTTTGTCGAACTGGTGGTGCCGATCCTGCAGGCGAGGGGGCTGTACCGCACGGAGTACGAAGGTTCCACCTTCCGCGACAGCCTCGGCTTGGACTTCCCGGTCAATCGCTACGCCGGGGCGTTGCAGGCGGCGGAGTAGTCCGCGCCCGGTTCCTTGACCGTTTCGAGGCCGCTGGCCTTTGAGGAGTTTTGCGACCTCCGGGCCGGCGCGCTATTGCGCGCCAAGGTTCTCGAAATAGGTTCGCGCATCTTCCAGCAAAGCGCTCGCGAGCCGGCTGGGCGGGGCCAGGGCCGACGTCATGAAGGCGTAGTCGTGCAGGATCTGTGGGCGAAAAGTCCGCCCGCGCCGTTTCGGTGCTGCGAGAGTCGATCGAGACCCTGACTTTGGGGAAGCGCGCCATGAACCTGGTCAGGATCGTCGAGAGGGTTCGGCGTTCCAGGTCACGGAGTCCCTGACGGCCGGCGCGTCGTCGGACCAGGTTTCGACGAGATTGAGGCCGGGCTTCAGTGGCGCGGCGTCCCAGACGGCGACCCCATCCTGCACGTTGACGACGCCCAGCTTCCGGCCGTTCACCGCCAAGCCCAGGCGCTTCACGTTGCTGTAGACCTTGACTTGCGTGGGGCCGGCCGGTCGGGACTGCAGGCGACGCCCGGTGATGTGCGCCATCGGAATCTTCGACCAGTGCGCCTGGTACCAATAATAGGCGTCCTTGCGGGTGCGCCGATCATAGGTCACCAGACCCTTGTCGTTGAAGCCGGCGTGATCGCCCTCGTTACGGCCGTCCGACGCCAGGTCGAAGCCCACCCAGACAAATCGACCCCATAGGTATGACCGGGCGAGAAGCTGACGCCCGGACATCTCGTGGAACAGGGCCTGGTACTGTTCGGGATGCCAATCTCCACCGGGGGCGGGTCTTTGAGGGGCGTCTTGCTGGTGCAGGATACTGCCGCCCGCGCCGTACTCGCTCACCGCCATGGCGCGTCCCGGCTGCAAGGCGTGCGCTCTGTCGGCCCATTCCCCGATCGTCCCTTTCTGATCGGGATACCACCCGAAATACTTGTTGTAGGCGATGATATCCGTGTGGCGGGCATGAGGCGCATCGTCGGGCCCGCAGCAGTGCGCGTAGACGGTCAGCCGCGATGGATCCAGCGCCTTTGCCTCGCTCTGCAGACGCTCCAGGATGCGATTGCTGAGCGCGTCGGACTGATAAATTTCATTCCCCAGCCCCCAGAAGAACACCGACGGGTGATTGTAATTCTGCGCGATCAACTCGCGCAGTTGCTCCAGCAGATTGGCCTCGAATGCGGGACTGGCGTCGACCTTGCTATTGAGGGGGATTTCGGTCCAGAGCACCAAGCCGTCGGCATCGGCGCGGTCATAAGCCCTTTGGGGATGTTGGAAGTGCACCAGCCTCAGGGCGGTGACTCCCATCGCCTCCAGGATGTCAAAGTCCTCATCGATCTCGGGATCCCCCACGGCCAGGCCACGCCCGGGACGACCGCTGTGGAACAGATTGACGCCGTTCAGCGCCAGGGGGCGGCCGTTCAGCAGGAAGCCCCTTTCGGGATCAACGGCAAAGGCGCGAACCCCCAGGGGCGTTGCGACCACGTCAGTCTCGTCGCCGCCCGCGTCGGAGATGACGGCCTCCAACCGATAAAGATAGGGATCTGCCGTGCCATTCCAGAGCCTGGGGCGGGGAATGGCGAGTTTCTGCTGGACATCTGATGTCGCATGGGCGGCGACCAAGACTGTCTGTTCGGCGATCGCGATCGATCGGCCATCGCGGTCCACGATGCGCGCCTTGACGACGGCGTTGCGCGGTTGCGCGTCGTCGTTTCTGACTCGGATCGTTGCTTCGATGTCGGCGCGATCCACCACAAGCTTCGTTGTCCGCGCATAGACGCCAGGACCGCCGTGATCGAGCAGATCCACATGGAGCGCGGGCGTGGCGATGAGGCTGACGCCCCGATAGAGTCCGCCAAACACCGTGAAATCGCCGCCTAGCGGTGCGATCCCGATGCTGGGCGCATTGTCGGTCCGAACAGCGAGCACGTTGCGCCCTGGCCGCAAATGGTCGGTGATGTCGAACCGAAAGCGGGTGTACGCTCCGTCATGACCGCCCACGCGCGCACCGTTGACGAAGACGTCGGTGCGCACGGCCGCTCCGTCAAACTGAAGAAAAAGCCGGCGCCCAGGCGGCCCGTTCGGCAAGTCGATGTCGCGCCGGTACCAGGATGGCCCGCGGTAGTAGTCGCCGCCGCCATCTTCGCCGTCGCCGCTGTTGAACGTGTGGGGCAGCGTGACCTTGAGCCAATCCTTCGTGTCCAGATCCACGACGGCGCCGTCGGCGATCTCGCCTATGCGGAAGACCCAATGACTATCGAGCATCCGTGCGGTGCGCTCAGCCGAGGCCGGCCAGGCGACAAGCGTCAGGATCACCGCCGCAAGGCAATTCAAGATCATGCGCCTCGGCATGCGCCGGCCGCTCGCCAGTCCGCCTCGATGTAGGATTATTCGACTGGACGCGGTCGAGGACCGTGGTGGGTAGCAACCGGGGAGCATGTCTGTGTCCTCCTTGGGGTTGCTCCGCAGAGCGGGCGCCCTCTGATGACCGGCTCTCTTGCGGGCAGAGCGCGTGTCGCGCGCATTCGTATAGGCATGCCTCGCGCTGTGCATGTGAAAATATTTGCATATATGAAAACATGCTGTATCTTTCGATCGTAGCTCAGGCAGGCAGTTTCGCCGGCGCGCAGTGGCGCCTTTGGAATGCCTAATCGGAGTATGGGGCCTCTGGCCTCGTTATATTGTCTGATGAATGGAGCGTGGCTGTTCGTTCGCGATGTCGCGGCGTCAGCGCCATGATCAAGTAGGCCAAGCAGGCCTTCCTTCATGAAATAACTTTAAAATCCAGTTATTTGTATCGTGTGTGGCGACGGCTAAGGTCGCGCCTGGCGCTTCCTGACGGGTTTCCGGATGTCACCGGTGTCAATCCTGATTTCCAAAGGTCTCTATAAAATCCTCATATTTGTATGAGGATTTAGCTTGCCAGATCGCGCCGATTGGATAGTCAATTGACAACGCTGCCATTCACGGATGGCGCGACGCAGGCGGCGGATGGCGACGATGAGGGATCGAATGATCCCAAGGCGTGGGCGTCCCAGAACAAGAGCGGGACACAAGGGTCTCGCGCTGATGCGGCGACTCCACGCCGCGCGGCTCAAGGGCGGCTCGGGAGGGTGACGTGCATCAACGGAAGAAGAAGGCCAAGCTCTGGTCAACCGCTGAGGGAGCGATGGCTGCGGCGGATCACGACGAGACAGGCGTCGATGTCCTTGTGCCGGCGGCGCAATCCAATCCGCTGACAATCAATGTCCGGGAGGCGATCGTGGGCGAGGTCACGACCTTGCCGCGGCGCGCCAGGTCTCGCCGGCCGACTTCCCCCGACGATGAGGGCTTCGACCTGCAGGTCCACGCCCGGATGCTGCGCGTCCTGGCTCTGGAGATCCTCAACGGCCGCTATGACGCGACCGGTCTTCCAAGCGACAAGGCGCTGCAGCGTCGCTTTCGGGTTTCGCGTTCGCGGCTGCGTGACGTCATGCGGGATCTGGCCGCGAAGGGCCTCTTGACCGTCAAGCGGCGACCTGTCGCCCTTCCTTCGGAAGATCCCCGCCCATCCGATCGAGACGTCTTGAAGGGACGCCAGGCTGGCGAGAACCCGGTCTTCGGCGAGGACCTCCGCGCCATGTGCCTGGGGCTTGAGTGCGAGGCCGCGCGACGGGCGGCTAGGCAGCGATCTGCCGCGGACCTGGCGACCTTGGAACAATGCTTGGCCGATCTCGCGGCCGGTCCTTCCAGCCTGGCTGCGCGCACCATTCAACGCGTGTTCAGGCTCACGATCTGCTCGGTGTCGGGTCGCTCGGCGGCGCGGTCCGCATCGGGCCTGATCGGGGCGCAGCTGCAGCTGGACGCCCGCTGGGGGCGGGAAACGATCGCGGCTCGATCCGAGGCGATGCGGCGCGTCTTCCTGGCCATCCGTGATGGTGATGAAGCCGCCGCCGCCGCAGCGATGCCCGGCGTGATCGGTTGACGGCGCGAAGCGATCGGGATGAACGACATGAATATCGACCGGCGTGGCTTCTTGTTGACGAGTTCCGCAGCGGCTTTGTCCGCCGGGGGGGCTTCGAGCCTGGCCTGGGCGGACGCCATGGCCGCCGTTCGCCCCGAACCCGTCTATCCCACGCCCCAACTCAGGGCTCCGGGGCGGCGGCTGTCGTTGGACCAGGGCTGGCGTTTCCATTTGGGCGACGTGCCATTTCCGAAGGTCAAGGGACACGGCTGGTCCTACGCCAACGCCAAGGCCGGCGTCGTGCAGGGCGCGGCCTCGCCAGAATACGACGACAGCGACTGGCGCGAACTCGACCTGCCGCATGACTGGGTGGTCGAAGGGCCGTTCGACAAGGACGAGAACCTCTCGCAGGGCTATCGGCCTCGCGGCAAGGCCTGGTATCGCCGCGCCTTGCGGCTGGACCCCAACGATCGCGGCAAGCACCTTTCCATCGAGTTCGGCGCCATCGCTACGCATGCGACGGTCTGGTTCAACGGCAGCGTCGTGGCTCGCAACTGGAGCGGCTACAACGCCCTCCAGATCGACATCACCCCATTCGCCCGTTACGGCGACGAACTGAACAGCATCGTCGTGCGGGTCGACGCCGACGCCATGGAGGGCTGGTGGTACGAAGGTGGCGGCATCTATCGCCACGTCTGGCTGACCAAGCGCGCGCCCGTGCACATCGTGGATGACGGCGTCCATGCCGATCCGCGCCGAGACGGCAACGGGCGCTGGACCCTGCCGGTCGCCGTCACCCTGGGCAACATCGGCGCTCAGGCCGAGCCGGTCGAGGTCGAGGTCCAGGTGGTCGATCCATGGGGCACGGTGATGGGCGAGGGGCGCGCCGGCGCCGAGGTTCCGTCGCTGGACCAGGCCGATGCTCGCCTGGTCATCGATGTCGCCTCTCCGCGTCTGTGGTCGGTCGACGATCCGGCGCTGTATACGGTGCGTACCCGGATCCGGCGTGGCGGGCAGGTCGTCGACGAGGCGATCACCTCGACCGGCTTCCGCACGCTGCGGTTCGACGCCGCCCAGGGGTTCTTCCTGAACGATCGTGCGCTGAAGATTCAGGGCGTCTGCCTGCACCAGGACCATGCGGGCGTCGGCGTGGCCGTGCCCGACAGCCTGTGGGATTTCCGGTTGCGCCGCATCAAGGCTATGGGCGCCAACGCCGTGCGTTGCGCCCACAACGCCCCCGCGCCGGAAATGCTGGATGCGGCCGATAGGCTGGGCGTCCTGATCCTGGACGAGAACCGCAATTTCAATCCCAGCCCCGACTACATGCGGCAGCTGGAATGGCTGATCCGTCGCGACCGCAACCACCCCAGCGTCTTCCTATGGTCGGTGTTCAACGAAGAGCCCATGCAAGGGACCGAGGCGGGCTACCAGATGGTCCGGCGGATGGTCGCCGCCGTGAAGCGGCTGGACGACAGCCGGCCGGTCACCGCCGCGATGAACTTCGGCATGTTCAATCCTTTCAACGTCTCGCAGGCCGTCGACGTGGTCGGCTTCAACTATCAGCCCGACCAGTACGACCGGTTTCACGCCGAGCACCCGGACCTGCCGCTGATGAGTTCGGAGGACACCTCAGCGTTCATGACCCGCGGCGAGTGGTTCACCGACCGCTCGCACAACATCCTGGCGGAGAACGACGAGGAGCCCTCATCCTGGGGAAACACCCATCGCAAGGCCTGGGAGGAAATCGCCAAGCGCCCGTTCGTGGCTGGCGCCTTCGTGTGGACGGGCATCGACTATCGGGGTGAGCCCACGCCGTTCGAATGGCCTTCGGCCAGCTCGTTCTTCGGGGCCATGGATTTGTGCGGCTTCCCGAAGATGGCGTTCTTCCTGCACCGGGCGCAGTGGGTCAAGGACCGGCCCCTGCTGGACCTGGCGCCGCACTGGACCTGGCCGGGCAGGGAAGGCCAGCCGATCAAGGTGATGGCCCTGACCAACGCCGAGGCGGTTGAGTTGCGTCTGAACGGGCGGCTGATCTCGCGCCAGGCGGTCGATCCCTATCTCATGCCCAGCTGGACCGTGCCCTATGCGCGCGGGCGGCTGGAGGCCATCGGCTATGTCGGCGGTCGGCCGGTGTCAAAGGCGAGCGTCGAGACCGCCGGCCCTCCGGTCGCCCTGCGTTTGACGCCCGACCGGACGGTCCTGGTCGGGGACGGCGCCGACGCCGCGCCGATCACCGTCGAGGCCCTGGACAGGGCCGGGCGACCGGTTCCCACGGCCAATCTGCCGGTGCGGTTCGAGATCGACAACGGACGGATCATCGGACTGGGCAATGGCGATCCCAATTGCCACGAGCCGGAAAAAGGTGACGCACGCAGTCTTTTCAACGGCTTGGCTCAGGTAGTCGTACAGAGCGAACGCGGCTCCAGCGGTGTCCTGCGCCTCAGGGCGTCGGCGCCGGGCGTGAAGGCGGCGCAAGCAGCGCTTACCCTCCAGCCCGGAACCAGGCTGGCCGAGCCGCGCACGCCGCCGGTCTCGATCCTGTCCGATTGGCGGATGTCGCCTTTGACACCCGCGCGCCCCGACGCGTCGACCAAGCCGGCCGACAACGACATGAACTCATGGGGCTGGGCCAATCCCGGTGCGCTGCAGGACGCCAGTCCCCAGGGGGGCTTCGTGCTCTATCGCGCGACCTTCACGCCGCGAGCAACCGTTCGCCGGACCGGCGGCAAGCTGGTGTTCGGCCGGTTGACCGGTCCTGCCGATATCTATGTCGACGGCGTCAAGGTCGCGTCCAAGGCGGACGCCGCGGCGGGCCCCCTGACCGTGGCGCTACCGGCGAAGGACGGCGCGAGGTCGGTGGCGGTGCTGATGACCGCGGCGCCCGGCAAGGCCTTTGGCATGGGCGCTGCGGTGATCGTTGAGGAGCTGAACTGACGTGATCGGAAGACGGACTCGCCACGCCCGCCCAGGCGCCAACCTGGCCGTTCGGACGGCCCCCGGAGTTTCAGCTCGCATGCGGACATCGATTTGCGGCGGCCGGTCGTCGCGCGTGGCGACTGGCTTGGCGGCGCTCATCCTGACCCTCGCCGGCGGTCCGGCCGGCGCCGCCGACGCTCCGTCGGCCAATCCCATCCCCCGGATCGTCACCCGGGACGGGCGCCACGCCCTGTTTGTCGATGGCGCGCCGTATTTGATGTTGGGCGCTCAGGTCAACAACAGCAGCAACTACCCCGATGTCCTGCCGGAGGTCTGGCCCACGATCCGGCGCATCCACGCCAACACCGTCGAGGTTCCCGTCGCCTGGGAACAGGTCGAGCCCAAGGAGGGCCAATTCGACTTTTCGTTCGTGGACACGCTGGTGGAGCAGGCGCGCGCCAACAAGGTGCGCCTGGTGCTGCTGTGGTTTGGCACCTGGAAGAACACCGGGCCGGCCTACGTTCCCGAATGGGTCAAGCTCGACGCCGAGCGCTTCCCGCGGATGATCACGACCAGCGGTCAGCCCCACTACGTGCTGTCGCCGCACGGCCGCGCCACGCTCGAGTCCGACAAGCGTGCCTTCGTCAAGTTGATGGAGCACATCAAGAAGATCGACCCGCAGAACACGATCATCATGATCCAGCCCGAGAACGAGGTCGGATCCTACGGCAGCGTCCGGGACTTCTCGCCCGCCGCCCAGAAGCTGTTCGACGGACCCGTTCCCGCCGCCCTGCTCAAGCGCCTCGGCAAGTCGCCGGGCAGCTGGAAACAGGTCTTTGGCGCCGACGCCGATGAGTACTTCAACGCCTGGTCAATCGCGGCCTATGTCGACGAGATCGCCAGGGCGGGCAAGGCGGTCAAGCCGCTGCCGATGTACATGAACGCCGCCCTGGCTTCGGCTTTCGGCCGCCAGCCGGCGGCGACCTATGCCAGCGGCGGTCCGGTGCATCACGTCATCGACGTCTACAAGGCGGCTGCGCCGTCGATCGACATCGTAGCCCCTGACATCTACACGCGCGACCACGCGGCCTACACGGCCTATCTCGGCTATTACGCCCGTCCGGACAATGCGCTGTTCGTCCCCGAAACTGGCAACGACACCGAGTTCGCCCGCTATTTCTTCGCCACGATCGGCAAGGGCGCCATCGGCTTCTCGCCGTTCGGCATGGACGACACCGGCTATTACAACTACCCGCTTGGGGCCAAGGACCTCGACGACGCCAAACTGGAGCTGTTCGCCCGCAACTACGTCCTGTTCGAGCCGATGATGCGCGAATGGGCCGCCCTGGCGTTCGCCGGCAAGGTCTGGGGCGTTTCCGAGCCGACCGATCCCAAGGCCAATCACACCCAGGTCATGGAGCTGGGGCCCTACCGCGCTACGGCCACCTTCGGCCAATGGCAGTTCGGAACCGACAAGCCGACCGGCAATCCCCAGGCGACCGGCGGGGCTGCGATCGCCGAACTCGGTCCGGGCGACTATCTGCTGACGGGGTTCAATACGCGCGTGCGGTTCGACGGGACAGGACCCGGAAGCGGCCAGATGCTGCGGGTCGAAGAGGGCCGGTTCGAGAACGGCAAGTGGATCTTCCGGCGCGTCTGGAATGGCGACCAGACCGACTACGGTCTCAACCTGGTCGACCGCAAGCAGGTCCTGAGGATCAAGTTCGGATCGGCCAAGGCTGCGGCGATCATTCCGGTCGGCAATCCGAACTGACGGGACAGGGGAGGGGAACGATGGGCGCGAAAGCTGGTTGGGCTTGCCTTGGGTTGGCCGTTCTGTTGACGGCGGCGGCCGCTGGTCCGTTTGTGGCTTCGGCTACAGCGGCGCCGATGGCGGCGGCGGCGGAGGCCGGGTCCGTGACCATCGATCGCATCAAGGTTCACGGCCCGGCCTTGGAGGGCAATCTCGAAGGCGAGCGGGCCGATCGGGAAGTGGTGGTCTACCTTCCGCCCGGTTACGCCGCCAATCCGACACGCCGTTATCCGGTCGTCTATGCGCTGCACGGATACGGCCTGACCGTCGACGGCTTCGCCGGGTTGTTGCAGGCCCCCCAAACCCTCGACGCGGCCTTCGCCGCGGGCGCGCCGGGCGTGATCGTCGTCCTGCCGGATACCCAGACCCTGCACAATGGCTCGATGTATTCGAGTTCGGTGACAATCGGCGATTGGGAAGGCTTCATCACCCGCGATCTGGTCGCCTATGTCGACGCCCACTACCGCACCTTGCCGGATCGCCTGAGCCGGGGCCTGGCCGGTCACTCCATGGGCGGCTACGGCGCCACGCGGCTGGGCATGAAGCACCCCGAGACCTTTGGCGCGCTGTATATCATGAGCCCGTGCTGTCTCTCGGCGCGCGAGGCCCCGCCGGCGCCGGCGGCCGCGATCGTCGAGGGGGTCAAGACCCCGCAGGAAGCGACCCGGCTCGACTTCCTGCCGCGAGCGACCTTCGCCGTCGCCGCCGCATGGTCGCCGAACCCGAAGAAGCCGCCGTTCTACGCCGATTTGCCCACATCGAACGGTGTCGTCGATCCGTCGGTGTTGGCGCGATGGGCCGCCAACGCGCCCCTGAGCATGCTCGACCAGTATGTCTTCAATCTCAGGCGATATCGGGCGATCGCCATCGATGTTGGCGATCGTGACGGACTGCGCGTCGACGCCGCAGAATTGCACGAACGCATGGCCGCTTCCGGCGTTGCGAACACCTTCGAGATCTATGGCGGAGATCATGGCAGTGAAGTCGCTCGCCGCTTTCAGAATAACGTCCTTCCGTTTTTCGGCCGGGCCCTGAAATCGCAAGAGAAGTAACGTTTTCGGTCAGTCCCGCCTTGAAGATTAGCTGACGTATAGGCCGTCGCCCCACAGTGGCCGCTCGCCTTCAAACAAGAACATTTGAATTCTGGGAGTTGAACATGGTGACGTTGAACAAGCGGCATTTCCTGGGTGTCCCGGCCCTCGCGGCGCTGGGCCTGGCGGGCGCCGCTCAGGCCAAGGACGAGCCTTCCCAGGACGCCTGCGCCAAGCTGCCGGCGCCGGACTATCGGCTGCCGATGGCCAAGGGGCCGTTTCGTCCGGAGCCCGACTCCCTGAAGACCTACCAGACGCCCGACTGGTTCCGTGACGCCAAGTTCGGGATTTGGGCGCACTGGGGGCCGCAGGCGGTGCCGCGCCAGGGCGACTGGTACGCGCGGAACATGTACGTCCCCGGCCATCCTCACTACGACCACCACGTGAAGACGTACGGCCAACCGTCGAAGTCCGGTTACAAGGACATTATTCCGCTGTGGACGGCCGAGAAGTTCGATCCCGAGTCCCTGATGGACAAGTACGCCGCCGCGGGCGCGAAGTACTTCGTCAGCATGGGTGTGCACCACGACAACTTCGATCTGTGGAACTCCACGCATCACCGGTGGAATGCCGCAGCCATGGGCCCCAAGCGCGACATCGTCGGCGCCTGGCGGGACGCCGCACGCAAGCGCAAGCTGCGGTTCGGGGTGTCGGAGCATCTGGGCGCCAGTCACAACTGGTATCACCCCAGCCATCTCTACAACCAGTCCTGGCCCGAGAACGGCGTGGCCTATGACGGCGCCGATCCACGCTACGCCGACCTCTACCACCCGCCGCACAACGAGCCTTACCGTGGCAGCGCCGACACCTGGTACACGAAGGATCCGCGGTTCCATCAGATCTGGTTCGACCGCATGCGGGACCTGGTCGACAACTATCAGCCGGACCTTCTGTACTCGGACGGCGGGCTGCCGTTCGGCGTGGTCGGGCGCAGCCTTGTCGCCCACCTCTACAACGGCAGCGTAGCGCGCGCGGGGCGCGTGGACGCGGTCTACAACTGCAAGGAATTCGGCTCGGGCGAGTTCTACAAGGAGGCTTGCGTCCAGGACGTCGAGCGCGGGGTCCTGAAGGGGATCAATCCGCTGCCCTGGCAGACCGACACCTCGAACGGCGACTGGTTCTACAGCGACGGGTACAAGTACAAGACCACGTCGGAAGTCCTGGGCATGCTGGCCGACATCGTCAGCAAGAACGGCAACCTGCTGCTGAACGTCGTGCTGTATCCGGACGGCAGCTTGCCGCCAGAGTCGCAGCGCCTCCTCGAGGAACTGGCCCCGTGGATGGCGGTGAACGCCGAAGCCATCCACGGGACGCGGCCATGGAAGGTGTTCGGTGAGGGGCCGACGGAAGCCGCCAGTGGCGCGTTCCAGGAGGGCGCAGCCTATACCGCTCGGGACATCCGTTTCACGACCAAGGGCGGCGCTCTCTACGCGATCACGCTGGGCGAGCCCGCGGGAGTCACCGAGGTGACGGCGCTCGCCAAGGGCAATCCCAACGAGCGTCGGCGCATCGCGCGGGTGGAGATGCTGGGCGTTCGCGGGGCGCTCAAGTTCCGCCAGGACGCCCGGGCGCTGACGATCGACGTGCCCGCCCGCCCGCCGACGCGCCACGCCAGCGTCTTCAAGATCAGCTTCGCCTGAGACGGCCCGTCAAGCCTCCGGCGCTTCCAATCCAATAAGGATTTCCGACGTGGGATATTGTTCGGCCCGATTGGCGGGCGTCACCTTGGCCTTGATGCTGGCGGCCGGCCTGGCGCCCATCGCCAGCCCATCGCCCGCCCAGGCGCAAAGCGCCGTCGGGCATCCGCAGTGGCCGGGCAAGGGGCAGCTGTTCGTCGGAACCTGCTACCAGCCCGTCGACCGGTCGCCCGAACAAATCCGCCAGGACATCGTGATCATGAAGGCCGCGGGGTTCAACCTGGTCCGCATGGGCGATCTGTCATGGGACGCCTTCGAGCCGGAGGAGGGGCGCTTCACCTTCGAATGGTTCGACCAGGTCATCGCCCAGATGCAGGCGGCGGGCATCAAGGTGATTGTGGACATTCCCGGCCAGCCCGCGCCGATCTGGCTGCACAAGCGCTATCCCGGCGTCGATATCGTCAACCAGGACGGCGTCAAGCTGAACGCGGCGACGCGTTACTGGGACAATATCAGCGATCCCGACTACCGACGCCTGGCCAAGCGGCTCGGCCAGAAGATGATGGAGCGCTATGCGAGCAATCCGGCGGTGATCGCCGTCGGATACGACAACGAGATCGGCAACGGCCAGGTCTCGTACTCGCCTGCGGACCGTGAACGCTTCGTCGCCTGGCTGCAGAAGAAGTACGGGACCATCGAGGCGCTCAACAAGGCCTGGGCCACGCAGCGCTGGTCGCGGCGGGTGAACAGTTGGGATGAGGTCGATCTGCCCTATATCCGCGGTCCTGGACCAAACGAGCGCTATCTCGACCTGCGCCGGTATTGGTCCGACGACGCCATCGGCGCCCTCAAGGACTTGGAGACGGTTCGTAAGCAGTATGCGCCGAACCTGCCGGTTGCATCCAATTTCTGGCCCACGGCCTGGAGCAAGGGGTTCGACTACCTCCGGTCATGGGAACAGATTTCGACCTATGGCGCTCAGGGCTTTTATCCCGGCGACGCCTTGGGTGCGGGCTTCGAGGTCATGATGAACAGGGCCGCGCACGACAGCCCGGTCTGGTTCAACGAATTCACGGCCGGCGGCGGCGGCTTCTACGGTGATCCCGGACGATCGCGCATGTGGGCCTATTTCGGGCTGCTCTATTATGGGCAGACCTTCTTGGCGTGGGCGTTCAACTCGCACATCGGCGGTGAGGAGCAAGCCCTGTTCGGCCTCGTCGACCACGACGGCCGCCCATCCTGGAAGGTGGATGAGTTCGGGCAGATCGCAAAGGAGTTCCAGACCCTCAAGACCCTGGGCTTCCCCCGCGATCGCCAGCCGCAAGTCGCCGTGAACTATTCGTTCGACACCATGTGGCTGACGAAACCGCCGCCCGGCCCGAACACGGTGCAGGAGTACTTCAAGGGCGACTATACCGACCAAGTGAAGGCGGCCTATCAGCCGTTCTTCGAGGACAATATCGACGCGGCGGTGATCGATTTCGGACACGACCGGCTCGACAAGTACAAGCTGATCGTTCTGTCGAGCGCCTATCTCATGGACGAGAAGACAGCCGCGGCGGTGCGCAAGTACGTTGCCGACGGCGGAACGGCGATCATGACGGGCTATTCGGCCAAAGTCGACGAGACCGGCAAGTGGTTCGAAACGCCCTTGCCCGGGCGCCTGACCGACGTCTTTGGTCTGCGCACCAACGCCTTCTATCGGCACTGGCAACCGCTGAAGGTCCGGTTCAATGGCGAAACCCTGACAGGATCGGATGACTACTACGAAGTGCTCGAACTCGGCGCGGCAAAGCCCCTTGCGACCTTCGAGAATACGCCCGGGAAGAGCGCGGCTATCGCCGTCAACCGTTATGGCAAGGGGCAGGCCATCTATCTTGCCACGGCTGCCCAACCCGCCCTCATCGGTCCTCTAATGCGTTCGCTATACGCCGAGTTGGGAATTGAGCGCGGGCCGCAAGCGCCCAAGGGTGTCGTCGCCCGCATCGTGGACGGCCGTACCCTTTATGTGAACACCAACAATGCGCCGGTCAGCGTAACCTTCGTCGGCTCCAAGGCCGGCGTCATCAGCCACAAGACCTACGAGGGAAAGGTCGAGCTTGAACCCTACGGTGTCGAGCTGCTGCGCTAGACGATCGGAGATCGCGGGGCGTTGCCGCTAGGGCGGTGGTCAGTGTGCGTACCTGTGCGAGTAGCTTGCAAATACAAAACTATCGAGGTAGGCCTCTCGCCATGGACTCCGCTTCGACACACGATCGGCAGCCGCCTTCCACGCCGAAAACCTATTCAGCGCCGGCGCTGGAGAGGGGCTTCAGTGTCATCGAATTGCTGGCGCGGGCCCCCCGCGGTCTGACGGCGAGCGAGATCGCGGCAGGTCTTGGCCTCTCCATCGGCGAGATCTTTCGGATCATCGTCGTCATGGAGCGGCGGCGGTGGCTAAATAAAGATCCCGATACGGATCAGTATGTCGTCAACCCCAGAATTCTGGAGATTGTCTTCCGCGCGACGCCCGCGGAAGAACTGACCGTCGTCGCCGGTCCGCATATGCGTGAACTCTCGGACAAGATTGATCAATCTTGTCACTTGGTGATGCCCAACGGTCGGCGGGGGCTTGTCGTATTGCGACAGCAGAACCCTGGCGATATCGCTTTCATCGTAAGGCTCGGCGCGGACTTGGATCTCGTGAGAAGTTGCTCGGGCCAAGTGCTGCTCGCCTTTGGCGAGCAAGCCTGGGTCGCCGAGGTTCTCGAAGCCGACGCGACCTTGCAAGCCAAGGATCGTACGATCCTGACGAGCCGTCTCAACCTGGTCCGCAGCCGCGGCTTCGAGATGCGGCCCAGCGCGCGCGTCGTCGGCGTCACGGACATCAGCTATCCCATCTTCGGGCTTGGGGGGCGTGTCGTCGCCGCCTTGACCGTCCCCTTCATGGCTCACATCGATGGCGCGCAGAGCGTCGACGAAAGCAGAGCCCAGGCTGAACTGGCGCTGACCAGCAAGCGGATTTCCACGGAAATGGGCTGGTTCGAACGAGATGACCAGACCGCGTCCTTGTCGACGGCTGGTCGCGCGGAGCGGACGGGAGCGCGCCAGGTGCGCCATCCGCGGCTGAAGGACAGCTTTCCCGCCTGAGCGGGTCATTTAGTTCCGACCGGGCGTTCAGCCTGTGCTGACGCCGACTATCGGCGCAGACCCATTGGCGTGGCGTCCGCGGGCGTGCGGAGACATAGGCGACAAGAGCCTCATTCTCTAAGCGCGGCCCATTCTATCGGCGCCAGATGGGCCTGCCGAAAATCAAGCGCGACGGATCCACGATCAGACGACCAAGCCGGGCTGTCTCCTGCCTCCTCAGGGCTGCTTTGCGCCATTTGGCCCTCTTCGTTCCTCCGCAACGGACCGTCCGCTGCGACGATTGAGCTCAATTGCGCATATGAAAACTTATTGACACATGAAAATGCAAGCGGGTAGCGTATATGAAAATAGCGCTGTCAATTGGCGCGATAAGTAGGCCTGGGAGGGGCTGATATGGGACGTTCGATCCGCGCGCGCCGATTGCTTGTTGCTGGTGTTTCCCTTGGCGCGCTCTGCGCTGTGGCGGGACCTGTCGCGGCCCAGGACGCAACCTCGACGCCGAACACGGCCCCGTTGGCCAAGAACGACAAGCTGACCGACACGGTGGCGGAGGTCGTCGTCACCTCGCGCCGCAAGGCGCTGCAAACGGCCATCGAAATCAAGAAGAACGCCGACACCATCGTCGACTCGGTCGTCGCCGACGAGGCGGGCAGGCTGCCCGACAATTCGATCACCGAAGTCCTTCAGCGCGTGTCCGGTGTGTCGATCTCGCGCTTCGCCTCGACCAACGGCGGCAGCGCCGCGTTTCAGATCGAAGGCACGGGCATCACCGTGCGCGGTCTTCCCTTCAATTCGAGCCGGCTCAACGGGCAGCAGCTGTTCAGCGCCAACGGCGCGAGCGCCATTAGCTGGAACGAAGTCACGCCCGAGCTGATGGCGGCGGTCGATGTCTACAAGGCGGCGCGCGCCGACGTCATCGAAGGAGGGGCGTCCTCGATCGATCTTCGCACGCACGTACCCTTCGATTTCCGCACCACCCAGTTCAACGTCACGGCGGGTGGCAGCTACGGCTCCCTGGTGAAGAAGGCTTCGCCTCGCGTTTCCGCCATGTACTCCAAGCGGTTCGACACCAATATCGGCGAAATCGGCGTGTTGTGGGACCTGGCCTACAGCCGTCTGCACCAGCAAAGCAGCGACCTGCAGGTCGGCGCCATGTTCGGCGAATATGCGCCGAATTCCCCGCGCGCCGACAAGCTGGCCTTTGTTCCCAGCTCGTTCAATTGGAGCAACAACCAGAGCCGGCGCGACCGATACGGCGCTTATCAGGCCATTCAGTGGAAGCCGACTTCCAATCTGACTCTGACCAATACCGTGTTCTATTCGCAATATAGCGAGAAGAGCCGGGGGAACAGCGGCAGCGTGGGCGCCAGCCCGTCCGGGGCGGCCGCGGTCATGCCCGTTGTTGGCAAGCCGGTCGAGTTTGACGCCAATGGCGCCTTCCAGAAGGGAAGCCTCACGGTCGGGTCCACCGGCAATTCGGTGGAGTTCCAGAACACGACCAAGAACACCAGCTGGCTGGACCCCAAGTATCAGATCGACTGCGGCGCCACCTTTGGCGCGCCTGCATCGTCGATCCAGTGGGACTGGTCGCCAGGCGCTCCCGTTCTGGCGCAGTGCGGCCCTCCCGGTACGCTGAATCCCGGCGCCGGATCATCGTCGTCGCACGGCAAGAATTCCACGCTGGATGTTTCGCAGAGCTTCGTCTGGACCCCGGGAGACCGGGTGGCGGTGCGCGGCGGTGCGCAATATGTCAAATCGCGTTCGACCGGGCAGAACTTTTTCGTCAACATCGCCCAGAGCAGCCCGCTGGTTACATCGATGGATGTCGACCTGACAGGGTCGCTGCCGAAGGTGTCTGGCTTGCCCGCCGCCGCCCTGCTCGACAAGAGCAAGGCCTACCTTAGCAATCTCGGCTATCACGAGCCCGACAATAAGGGGACGATGCTGGCGGCCCATCTCGACCTTGAATACAAGGTCAGCGACGATGGCTTCTTGCGTAGCGTCACCATCGGCGCCCGCGCCGCCAAGCGCAAGGAAAACGACGACAATGTCGGGACCTATTGGGCGCCGCTCAGCCAGTCGTGGCTCTCGAATCCGTGGGGCGCGCACGCGGGAGATCCGACGTATGGGCTAGGGAACATTCAGTTCCTGACCAATTCGAATGTCTCGCAGTCGGACTATGAGGTTTCCACCTTCAAGAACTTCTTCGGCGGTAAGGCCGCCGTCCCGGCGCAACTTTACATCGCCAGCCAATCGCTCATGCAGAGCTATGACTGGTACCATCTGCTCAAGACGTACAACGGGCAGATCGCCAACGGGACCGCGGATGAATATTGGACGAGATATATCGATCAGGGCCTGAACAAGACCGATAGCCGCATCAACAACGTGGCCGTCTATGTCCAGGCCAAGTTCGCGCATGACGCCATCGGGTTCATTCCGGCGTTCTCGGGCAATATCGGCGTTCGCGTCTTCCACGATTCTCTGCGGGCGAGCGGTCTGCTGTCGACGCCGAACGCTTCGAACCTTGCTCTGAACCAAGCGGACAGCACGGCCTACTTCAACGCCCAGCAGGGTGTGCCGGGGGCGGGCACAGTGTATCCGACGCTCTATGGGTTCACCCAAGCCTATAGCCTGCAGACCCGCGACTACGACTACACGCGCGTTCTGCCTTCCTTCAACGTCAAGTTCGACGCATCCGACAAGTTCAAGATTCGGGCTGCGGCGTCGCTGGCGTCCGCCCCGCCGAACCTGAATGACATTCGTGCGGGCGGTTCGATCAGCGCCAGGACGCTGCCCAATCCCACCAATTCGCAGGCGCCCTCGATCCTCACGGGTATTTCGGTCAACGGCGGTGGCGCGAATCTGAAGCCGACGATGATCTCCAGCCAAGATCTGACGTTCGAATACTATCCGACGTCGTCCAGCTTCTTCTATTTCGATCTGTTCGCCAAACAGATCAAAGACCAGCCGCTCTTCTACTCGTTCATCCAGAACAATCTTCCTGTTCCGGCGCTGGCGTACGCCAATGGGCAGAGCACGGTCGGGACGCCGACAAGCCTGGATCTTCCGTGGCTCTATCTGCAGAACAAGACGTCGACCGAGAAGGGCCGTATCAAGGGCTTCGAGATCGGCGGCCGCAAGTTCTTCGATAACCTGCCAGGAGTGCTTCGCGGTCTGGGTGTCGACGGCAACGTGACCTATATCGACAGCAGCAACCCCGCCCAGCAGGCCAACAGCGTGCTGAGCCCGCCCACGGCCAATGGGGGGCTCAATCCGGACGGCACGGTGCCGCAGACCTACCCCAATCTGCCGTTCGCCGGATTGTCGAAATGGGCCTACAATGTTCAGCTGCTGTATAGCCGCGGCAAGGTCAATTTCCGTCTGGCGTACAACTGGCGCGACAAGGCGTTGCTGTCGACCAATGTCAATCCGCTGTCCTATGCGACGAGTGGCGGCAATCCCTACACGCTCAACACCAGCTCGACCAACTTCGACGCGACCCACTCCTACCCGGTGTACAACATGGTTCCGGCCTACATGGCGGCGGCCGGTTACCTGGACATGGGGTTCGATTACAAGTTGAACGAGATGGTCTCCATCTCGTTCAACGCGAACAATATTCTCAACACGATTTCAAAGACCCTCCAGGAGCCGGTGCCCGGCGTATACCAACCGTACGACTATAACGTCAGTGATCGGCGCTACGAGCTCACCATGCGGATGCGCTTCTGACGTCTGAATGGGGAAGGGCGCTTTCGAGAAAGCGTCCTTCTTCCCTTCGAAAACTCGTTGGCAGGCGGGGCTCAGAGTGCGCTTACGTGAGTTATGTTTGTGAATAGCGGCCATCAACAGGATATCGTCATTCTGGGCGGCGGTGCGGCGGGTTGGATCGCGGCCGCGCTACTCGCCAAGAAGACCGATCGCCGTCGAACGCGCATCACTCTGGTCGAGTCCGAAGAAATCGGCATCATCGGCGTGGGCGAGGCGACGGTCCCGATGCTGGTGCAGTGCAACGCCTTGCTCGGCATCGATGAAGCTGACTTCATTCGCAGCACCCAGGGCACGTTCAAGCTGGGTATTGAGTTCTGCGACTGGGGGGGTGCCGGAAACCGGCATTTCCACGCATTCAGCGATTACGGCCACCCGGTCGAGGGGGTGTCGGCTCACCATTATTGGCTGAGGCTACGGCAATCGGGCGATGACTGTCCGATCGACGACTATTCATTCGCCTACGCCCTTGCGAAGAACAACAACTTCGCCCCGACCGATCCTGACAATCCGCGCTATCACCACGCCTATCATTTCGATGCGGCCTTGTACGCACGCTATCTGCGGGACGTTGCGACAGCGCTGGGCGTGCAGCGTATCGAAGGCAAGATGACGCATGTCGATCTGGACGGCGGCTCGGGCGATATCACCGCTATCCATCTTGCCAACGGCATGGCGGTTCCCGGCGACCTGTTCCTGGATTGCACCGGTTTCGCATCTGAATTGCTGGGAAAGGCGCTGGGCACGCCTTTTGTCGACTGGTCGCGCTGGTTGCTTTGCAACAGCGCCATCGCCGCGCCCTCGACAAGCACCGGCGCGCCCACGCCGTTCACCCGGTCCACCGCGCACGCCGGGGGCTGGCGATGGACGATTCCGCTACAACACCGCAGCGGCAACGGCATGGTCTATAGCTCCGATTTCTGGAGCGACGACACGGCGCGCGGCGCCTTGCTGACGGCCATCGACGGCGAACCGCAGGCCGAGCCAAGGCTGTTCCGCTTCACGTCCGGGCATCGCAAACAGTTCTGGAACCGCAATTGTGTGGGGATCGGTTTCGCCTCCAGTTTTCTCGAGCCTCTGGAATCCACCGGACTGCAGTTGATCGTCATGGGGGTCTCGAGGTTGCTGCAGTACTTCCCGCGGCAGAACATCGATCCCGTTTTGCGCGACGAATACAATCGAATATCCACTCTGGAAATCGAACGCATTCGCGACTTCATCATTGCGCACTACTACCTGTCGCGCCGTCCCGAGCCATTCTGGTCAGCGTGCCGCAATATTGAGATACCCGACAGCCTTCGGCACAAGCTGGATGTCTGGAACGCTAGCGGCCAAGTCGCGCTGGGGGCTTCGGAATCCTATATGGAGCCAAGCTGGGTCGCAATTCTGCTGGGCAACGGCGCCGTTCCTGCGCACTACAACGTATCGGCCGATCTCCATCCGTTGGAGGAGATCCGCAGGGGCATGCAGTTGCGCCGCGAAGAGATCGCGCGTTCGGCGCAGGCGATCCCTTCGCACCAGAATTTCATCGATCATCACTGCAAGGCTCGCCAAACGCCGCCGCCAGCAGATTGGGCCAAGTCATGATACGCCGTAGAAGCCTCCTGCAGGGCGTCGCCGCGGCGTCGCTGATCGCACGCGCCAGTGTCGCGCAGACCCTGACGGATGAACAGAAGTCGGCGTTGAAGGAGGCGAATGCCGATCCGACGCTGGCGCCCGATCTGCTCCTTCCGCCCAAGGCCATGGCGTGGTGGCGGGACGCCAAGTTCGGCGTCTTCGTGCACTGGGGCCTCTACGCCATTCCCGGCAAGGGCGAGTGGCACATGTTCGCCGACAAGGTTCCGCCGGCCGAGTACGCCAAGCTCGCCCAGGACTTCAATCCGCGGCGCTACGACCCGACGAGCTGGGCGAGATTGGCCAAGGATGCCGGCGCCCGCTACATGGTGCTGACGGCGCGTCATCACGACGGCTTCGCCTTGTGGAACAGTCCTGCGAGCTACGGACAGTTCGACGCGATGCACGCCGCGGCGCATCGCGACCTGGTCGCTCCCTTCGTGAAAGCAGTGCGAGGGGAGGGGCTGCGCGTCGGGCTCTACTATTCGCCGCTCGACTGGCGTTTTCCAGCCTACTTCCACCCCCGTGAGCTGCCGGAAAACGCCGCGCTCTTCAGGCAGCAGACCTACCGCCAGGTTGAGGAGCTGATGAGCCGCTACGGCAAGATCGACATCCTGTGGTGGGATGGCGGCTGGCTGGCGCATACGGGCACGGACGCCGATGCGGCCTGGTTCTGGGAGCCAGACAAGCTCAATCGGATGGTCCGCCGATATCAGCCGAACATCGCCATCAATCCCCGTTCGGGCTGGCAGGGTGACTTCGACATCTCCGAGGGCGGCGCCCCGATCACGGGTCCGATCCGCCAAAGACCATGGGAGAAGGCGTTCTCGCTGTCCCGCGCCTGGGGATACACGTCCGAAGGCGACGTGATGTCCTCGGATCAGGTCGTCAGGCTGCTGGTCGACGCCGTTGTCCGCAACGGCAATGTCATCGCCAATGTCGGGCCCGATCGGGACGGCGTCATCGGCCAACGGGAGACCGAGACCCTGAAGGGGGTCGGCCGTTGGCTGCAGCAATACGGCCCCGCGATCTATGGAACGCGCCCGGGTCCGCTCGAACCGGTGGACGGCCTCTACGGGACGACGCAGAGCGGCAGGTCCATCTTCCTGCACATTCTCAGCTGGCCGTCCGAAGAGCTGCGAATTCCGCGCCTTCCTGCCCAGGTCGTGTCGGCGAGAAGTCTCTCCGGCGGGCCGGTCGCGTGGAAGGCGATCGACAGCGGATACGCGATTTCGGTCCCGGAAACCGCACGGGGCCGTCCAATCACGATCATCGAACTGCGGACGGCCTGATCCGTAAGGCCATTACCCCCATTCTGACTACTAGTAGATAGAGCTCCAGCGAGCGAGGCTGTTTCCATGGGTCTTTCACGTCGCGATCTTATGAAGTCCCAGCTGATCCTGGCGGGCGTTTCGACGATGGGCTTGAGCGCAGCCAAGGCGCAGCCGGCGGCGGCGGGGGCGCGCGAGGTCATCGCGCTGTGGCCGAGCCCGCCGGCGGGCGCCCTGCATCCGGACATGGTCGAGATCGTCGAGCAGACCTCGACAAGCCCCGGCTACAGCAGCCGGCGCACGAAAGGCGTCTCCAAGCCGCACATGATCGCCTTTCCGGCCGCCCAACCCAACGGCTCGGCCATGCTGATCATTCCGGGCGGCGGCTTCGCCTGGAACTATTTCGAGCACGAAGGCTACTACATCGCCGACATCCTGAACCGCGCCGGCATCAGTTGTTTCGTGCTGATCTACCGCTTGGCCCAGGATGGATGGAAGAATGCGGCCAGCGTCGGTCCGGCCGATGCCCAGCGGGCCATGCGCATGATCCGCGCCCAGGCGCCACGCTTCCAGCTCGACCCCGCGAGGGTCGGCGTCATGGGGTTCAGCGCCGGCGGTTTCCTGACCGCGACGTTGGCGACGCGGCATTCGGCGTCGTTCTACACGCCGGTCGACGCGACGGATCAACTCAGCGCGCGGCCCTTTCTGGCGGCGCCGATCTATCCGGTGCAGAGCGTCAATCCCGCCTATGCCTACGAAGGCGCTGCGCCGTCGCTGTTCGGCGGCCCACCGACGGCCGCCCAGATCCGCGAGTGGTCGCCCGACCTCAACGTCACCCCGGCAGCGGCTCCGACCTTCCTGGTGCATGCCGAGGACGACGGCACGGTCCCTGTAGCCAATACGGTGCGGCTGCGCGACGCCATGGTGGCGGCCAAGATCACGGTCGAGACCCATCTGTTCGCCCGCGGCGGACACGGCTTCAGCGTGGGCTCTCGGCCGGGCAGTCCAGATGGTCTGTGGCTGCCGCTGTTCCTGAATTTCGCCCGCGAGCAGAAGTTGTTCAGCTAGAGCTTCTGAAAAGATCGACTTCATTCATGGTCGCGCCACACGCGGCTCTGGAAACGTAAGCGTTCCGCCAGCGAGTTTTTATAAGAGAATGAATATGTTGAGAGGTCTGGCCATGCGGTTTTCTCCGGGTCTTGTCGGAGGCGTCGCAGTTCTGCTGTGTTGCAGCGGCGAGGTCCTTGCCGCGCCCGATCCGCTGGCGCCGAGCGGCCGCTGGACCGCTGTAACGACCGGACAGGCGGCAAAGCCGCCGATGGGCTGGAACTCGTGGAACGCTTTTCACACGGACGTCACCGAAGCCAAGGTCCTGGACTCGGCCAAGGCCATCGTCGACAGCGGCCTCGCCGCCAAGGGCTATCGCTACATCAACATCGACGACGGCTGGTGGCTGAAGCGGCGGACTACCGACGGCCGCATGGTGGTGCGCACCTCGATCTTTCCGTCCGCTGCGGTCGGCGGCCCTGAACAGACCAGCTTCAAGCCGTTCACTGACCGTATCCATGCCATGGGCCTGAAGGCTGGCATCTATTCGGACATCGGCGCCAACAACTGTTCCCAGGCCTTCGCGCCGAACGCTCCGAACCTGCCAGAGGGCACGGTCGCCGAGCGGGAAGTCGGGCTGTACGGTCACGTCGACCAGGACATCAAACTCTACTTCGGCGACTGGGCGTTCGATTACATCAAGGTCGACGCCTGCGGCATCCGCGCCTTCGGCCCGGATAGCGAGCGCGTCAAGCTGGGCCAGTACCGAGCACTGGGCCCTCTGATCGACATCAAGGAAATTCGCCGCACCGACATCCCGGCCGTCCGCGCACTCTACCAAGATGTCGCTGACGCTCTGCGCCGCGCGAACCCTGATGGCGACTACGTCTTTTCGGTCTGCGCCTGGGGCTCGGCTGATGTCCGCGCCTGGGCCAAGGATGTCGGCAACCTGTCACGGACCAGCGACGACATCACGCCCAGCTGGACGCGGATGCTCGCCAATTTCGACAGCGCCGCCAACCGGGCCCTCTATGCCCATCCCGGCTCCTGGAACGATCCCGACATGCTGTTTGTCGGCCATGGCGACTTTGACGAACATCATCTCACTGAGGCGAAGTCGCACTTCGCGCTGTGGGCGATGCTGTCGGCCCCGCTACTGATCGGCTACGATCTGAGGAACGCGCCGCAGCCGCTGATGGATATCCTTGGCAACAGCGACATCATCGCCATCGACCAGGACGAAGCCGGAAACCAGGCGGTGTTGGCCTATGACACCGACGACATCCAGATCCTGGTCAAGACGCTGAGCAATGGCCACAAGGCGGTGGCGATCTTCAACCGCGGTCTGGCGCCGGCCGAGGTCACGCTGACAGCCGGTCACATGAAGTTCGCGGCGACCGCGCCCGTTACGCTCAAGGACCTGTGGACCGGCGTGGCGCTGCCCGCCTTCTCCGGCGAGACCAAGCTGCATCTCGATCCGCGCCAGACGCTGGTCTTCGACGCCGCCGGTGCGCGCATGCTCTCCAATGGCCTCTATCTGTCGGAAATGCCCGGACGCGTGAATCCCGCCGTCGACGGCGTTGTCATTCCCCAGCCAGATCCCACGATCCATCGCATGATCACGCCCTGGGGCGGCACGACCGACGCTGGCGAGCCCCCGGCCTATACCGGATGGGGCGGCGCACAGGCCGACGCTACGCCATATCGGCAGGCGCTGCGCATCGACGGCAGGACATACGAGACGGGGCTGGGCGCTCTCGCCAACTCGCGCTTCGAAGTCAGGGGCGACGGCCAATTCCGCCGTTTCGTCGCTGAGGTCGGAGTCGACGATTCGACGTTCGACATCGACGACGCCGTGACCTTCTTAGTCTATGGCGACGGCAAGCTCCTGGCGACGTCCAAGCCGACCCGTTTTGGCCAGGCGGCGCAGACCCTCAGCGCCAACGTATCCGGCGTGAAGATCGTCGAGCTGGTGGCGCGTGGAAAATCCGCCAGGAACAAGTCGCCTACGCTCGTCACTTGGGGCAGTGCGGCGTTGCTTCGCGACTAGAGCGCATCCAGCGATGGGGCGCGGGGGGCATCACAGGATCACAAGGGGTGAAATGCCGATGAAGGCGATACTCACGCTGGCGCTGACGTTGTGCTTCGTCGGCGGTGTGTCGACTGCATCGGCGACGACCTGGCCGAACGGAGCAAAGGCGGCGGTTGTGCTGACCTACGACGATGGGCTGGACTCCCAGCTGGATCACGCGGCGCCGGTGCTGGACGCCGCCGGTCTCAAGGGGACCTTCTTCCTCGCCGGCCTCAAAGTGGCGGCTATTCCGCGTTGGCGCGCCGTGGGCGCGGAAGGCCACGAACTGGCAAACCATTCCATCTTCCACCCATGCCCCGCTTCCAAGTTTTCCACTGACCCCCGCTACACGTCCGAGGCCTATACGCCCGCTGGCATGCTGAAGGAGATCGAACAGCAGAACGTTCTTCTGACGGCGCTGGACGGCAAGCCAACCCACGGATTCGCCTCGCCGTGCGGCGAGACCAAGGCCGGCGGCGTCGACTACCTCGAGGCCCTCAGGGCCGCGAACCTGGTAACCTATGTGCGCGGGGTCTACACCTCGCCCGATGACCTCCGCGCGGATGTCGGCCGGATGGATCCGATGCACATACCCTCGCGCGGATTCGACGAGAAGGTCACGGGCGCCCAGCTGATCGATTTCGCCAAGGAAGCGCAGGCTGGCGGCGGCATGGCGGTCTACCTGTTCCACGGCGTGGGCGGCGATTACCTGCAGGTGTCCGACACCGCCCACCGCGAGCTGATCGCTTGGTTGGCCGCCCACCGCGACGAGATCTGGGTGACCACGCTGCAGGGGGCGCTTGACTGGGCCAAGGCGGCCCCGAAGCCGTGACACAAAGGTGGCAAGGGCGGCGGCCTCGGCTCGACCGCCACAGCCTGCCCGCCGCTGTCGGCGCCATGGCTTTCTCGCAACCCCTGCGTAGGCGGACCCGAGGGAGGCGACACGGATCTTGGCTTGACGCAGGGGCCCGCGTGCGATCGTCTCAGGCAAGCAAGCGGACGGTCTCGCTCGCTAGTTGTCGTGGCGATTTGCTGGGAGGGCAGTCGTGCCGGCCTTACTTGGGGTTCCGCGCTCATGCGGAGCAGCGATGTTCTGGATACTGGCGAGTCTGGCCGCCTGCGGTCGCGCCTGGGCGGATCCGGACACGCCGTCGGCGCAGGATCTCGGCCAACTGTCGATCGAGGAACTTGGGCAAATTCAGGTGACGAGCGTTTCCAAACGCGCGGAACCCGTGCAAGCCGCTCCATCGGCGATCTACGTGATCACCCGAGACGACATCCTTCGGTCGGGCGCGCGCACGGTTCCGGAAATGCTGCGTCTGGCGCCGAACCTGCAGATCCAGCAGGACAGCGCCAGCGGTTACGTGATCACCGCTCGCGGTTTCAGTGGCAACGAAGAGGCGCAGAACTTTTCCAACAAGCTCCTGGTGCTGATCGACGGGCGAAGCGTCTACACGCCGCTATTTTCCGGCGTCTACTGGGACATGCAGGACGTCCTGCCGGCGGACATCGATCGCATCGAGGTGATCAGCGGGCCGGGCGCGACGCTCTGGGGCGCCAATGCCGTCAACGGCGTAATCAACATCACCACGCGCAAGTCCAGTCAGACGCAGGGTGGCTTTTTGGAGGTTGGCGGCGGAAGCCGAGACCGTTCAATCAGTCTTCGCTACGGCGGCCGACTGGGCGAGGATCTGACCTATCGCGTCTATGTCCGCGGTCTCAAAATCGACAGCGCCGAGACCTTGGCGGGCGTGTCGACGAATGATGGCTGGTCGCGCAAGCAGGGTGGCTTTCGCCTCGATTGGACGCCGTCCTCCGGCGATGCCTTGACGGTGCAGGGGGACGTCTACGACGGACAATCCGACAACGACCTGTCGGGCCATAATCTGCTCGCACGCTGGACCCGGACAGGGCGCGGCGGTGGCGAGCTTCAGGTGCAGGCCTACTACGATCGCGCTCAACGCGGCGGTGTCTTCCAAGTCGACACCTATGACCTTGATGTTCGTCAGGACGTTCAGATCGGCGCCCGACAGACCTTGGTATGGGGCGGGGGAGCGCGGCATAGCCGCTATGAAATCGGCAGTTCGCCAACTCTCTTCTACGAGCCCTCCCGAGGGAGCCTCAACCTCTACAACCTGTTTGTTCAGGACAGCTTGACACTCACCTCGAACGCCAAGCTGACCCTAGGTCTAAAGATCGAGGATGATCCCTACCTGGATGCCGCAATCCTGCCGAACGCGCGACTGTCCTGGACGCCGGGCGAGAAAACCTTGATCTGGGCGGCGGCGTCAAAGGCCGTGCGCTCGGCCACGCCGTTTGATCGCGACGTCGTCGAGATCCTGGGCGGCGCGAGGTTCCTGACCGGCGGCGGGACTTTCCAGTCCGAAAAACTCACCGCCTACGAGGTGGGCGCACGGGTTCAGCCATCGGCCAAGGCCTCGTTCTCGATCTCGACCTACTACAATCGCTATGACGACCTGCGGACCATCGAGTTCGATCCGGTCACCTTCCTGCCGCTCCACTGGGGCAACGGGATGAGGGGGCGCGCCTACGGGCTGGAGGCCTGGGGCGAGTACCGCGTCACACCCTGGTGGCGGTTGTCGGGGGGCTATGGCTGGCTCAAGAAGCGCCTGGAGTTCAAGCCCGGCGCTAGCGGGGTGCTGGGCGTAAAGGCGGCGGGCGATGATCCGGAGCATCAGGCGTCGGTGAAGTCGTCGATGGACCTTGGGCGATCGGTGACCCTGGACGCGGCCTTGCGCTACGCCGACGCGCTGCCGGATCCGCGCCTGCCATCCTATGTCGAACTGGGCGCCAGGCTAGCCTGGAACGTTTCCGAATGGGTGCAGCTGTCCGTTTCAGGCTCCAACCTGCTTCATAATCGCGTCCAGGAATTCCCGGCGGGCGCGGCCATTCCTAGAAGCGTCTACGCGGATCTGCGTTGGCGGTTCTGACCGTCAGGCAGCGCGGGCGGCGCCCAGTTCCGACGCCAGGGCATCGATCGAATAGGGTTTGGCCAAGACCCGAAAGCCGGCGCGCGCGGCGCTCGTGGCCGCCTCGCTGAACCCTGTCGTCAGCACGATGGGCAGGTTGGGGCAGCGCTGGCTGACCGCGCGCGCCAGATCCATCCCGCCCATGCCGCCGGGCATGACCATGTCCGAGAACATCAGGTCGAAGGCGCGATCCTCGGCAAGCAAGGTCAAGGCGGCCTTGGCGCTGGCGACGCGGGTGGGGCTGTAGGAGAGCCGCTGGAGCATCTCGATCACCACCTCGGCGACCTGGTCATCGTCCTCCACGAGGAGAATGCGGCCGGGCAGGACCGCGGTTGGCGTCGCCATGACCGGATGGTGCGCAGTCGCGGGCGCGCGATCGGATCTTGGCAGGTACAAGCTGACCGTCGTCCCTTGACCGGGCTGGCTGCATAGCCGCACGTCGCCGCCGGAAGCGCGGGCGAAGCCATAGACCTGGCTCAGGCCAAGTCCGGTGCCGCGACCGACCTCCTTGGTCGTGAAGAAGGGTTCGAAGGCGCGCGCCAGTTGTTCGGCGCTCATGCCCGCGCCTTCGTCGACGACGTCCAGTCGCACGAAGTCGCCGACCAGCTCGCCGTCGGCGAGGCGCTCCTGATTGACGCCCAGAATGGTCAGGGCGCCGCCGCCCGGCATGGCGTCGCGCGCATTGACCGCGATGTTGAGCAAGGCCACCTCAAGCTGGGCGGGGTCGACTTCGACAGGCCATAGGTCCGACGCCAATCGCACCTCGACAGTGATGTCCTCGCGCAGGGACCGGTCGAGGAGCACCGTCAGATCCGGAAGCTTGTCGCGCAGATCGACGGCCTCCGGCTTCAAGGGCGAACGCCTGGAGAAGGCCAGGAGCTTGGCGGTCAGTTCTGCGCCTCGCTCCAGCGCCTGGCGGACGGCGGTGGTGAACCGAGCGCGCTTGAGGGCGTCCTCCGTACGATCCAGCACGTCGAGCCCGCCGGACGCGACCATCAAGAGGTTGTTGAAGTCATGGGCGATCCCGCCGGTAAGTTTGCCGATCGCCTCCATTTTCTGGGCCTGTCGCAGAGCCTCCTCGGCGCGGTCACGCTCCTGGATGTGGATCTGCAGGGCATTGTTGGCGTCAGCCAGAGCTTGAGCGCGCTCGGCGAGCTTGCCGTTCGCCCGGCCGAGCAGCGCATGACCAGCACCAAGGACGCCCAGGAGCAGCGCAGCCATTAGCATCAGGACGGCTGCGCCAGCATAGCGGGCCAGGCGGCGGGGCAGCGGTTCGGCCAGCGCGCGAAGATAAACTGATCCGACGCGGTGGATTTCCTGCTGAACGGGAATCTCGACGGGGATAATGACGGCGAAGCGCCGCGGGTCAGGCGCCCATGGACCGCTGGCGGCCTGGGGCGGGACGGCGCCGGCCCGTGTATAAGCCGCGAGGAGGCCGCCAGCGGAGTCATAGACGCCGGCCGCTTCGACTTCGGGATTGAGCCGCAGGGCGTCGACATATTCCTGCGCTGTGCTCTTGTCCTCGAACACCAGGGCGGCGGCGACGCTAGCGCCGAGGATACGGGCCTGGACGGCGACCTCGCGGGCCTTTTGGGTGCGGTAGAGCCGTTCATTGTAGACCCCCATCAGCAAGCCCACGACGAGCAGCGTCACCGCACCCAGCAGCGCCAGCGTCAGGGCGAGTTTCGGCTTGACCTGGTGGAGGAGGGCTTGGGCGCGCGTCATGATCTTGCCCCCTTGCGAACCGAAAGCGCCAGGCCCAGAAGCTTCGAGCTCAGCGTCAGGCCATTGCGGGCGGCGGCGTCGAGGTTGACGGAAAAGCGCACGCGGTTGTCGCGCACCTGGAATTGAATGACGCTGTCGTCATCCGTGTTGTCCTCGGAAATGGTCAGGCAAGGCGTGCCTCTCACGGCGCGGAGGATCTCGCCCGCGGATTGCTCTGCAGCATCGCCCATGTAGAGCATTCGGCAGCCGGATCCTCGCGCGATGCGACGCAGGCGGCGCACGACCGGCGCGTGGCCGTTTACCCGCTGTTGGGCCGCTAGTTGCTCCAGCTCGGCCCCAAAAGGGGAGTCGCCCACAATACAGACCGCGAACGGCTCATCGGCGCCGGTTTGCTGGTCCGGCCATTCGACGAAGGGAAGGAACTTGAAGAGATAGGCGGCCCTGACCTGATACTCGAGGGGGGACTTGGTTTGTGCGCCTTGAGCCTCGGGCGTCGCCAGTGGCGCTACGCCGAAGGCGAAGGCTAGGCCGACACATAGCGACACTGCGCGGAGCGGACGGGCGGGCGGGATGCGAAGAATTGGACTTGGTCGATAGGCGGGGCGTGGACGTCGCGGAATGGACATCTTCCGATCGCCTCGATCGCTTGTGCCGAAAAGCTTGCGTCATGGCCGCGCCATGCACGCTACGGTGAAGCAGTATTATGGATCACCAATTGGTTGGAGCGCGAACTGCGACCGTGTGACGCATGGGGGGCAAGCCCAGCGCGCTGAAGCGCGCTCGCGTCGCGAAGCTCATCCGATCAGTTGAGCGCTGGAAAGATCCAGAGCAGTGGCCCCAAGGCCTTCGGCGCGCGCTCTTAGCCGTATCGCGCCTGCGGTCTTGCGGGTCTGGACAAGGGCCTGGGCCCAGCCATTGTAGGTTGTCCGAAAGGCGGCCTTGTCGGCCTCGTGGCTGTTGGGGTCACCGTTACCGACGCCGATAAGGCGTCCCTGACCGAGCAAATCGAAGTCGATCTTCACGTCGGCGCGTGGCGCGACCACGCCCTCCTTGTCGACGATCGACACATTGACCACAGCGACGTCCTGGCCATCGGCGATCAGACGGGTGCGATCGGGGGTGAGCACCACCCGGGCAGGTGGCCCGGCTGTGCGGCGCTCGGCCTTCAGAACGAGCTTGCCGCCCCTGTAGCCGTAGGCGATCAGCCGGCCAGGCGTGTAGGGGACGCTCCATGCGGCATGGCCATCCCTTGGCGGAGCTTGCCGGCCGAGCGAGCGGCCATTGAGGAGGAGCTCGACCTCATCCAGGTTCGAATAGGCCCAGACCGCGATCGGCTGGCCTTCGCGGCCTTCCCAGTTCCAGTGCGGCAGCAGGTGCAGGACCGGCAGGTCGTCGCGCCACCAAGCCTGGTAGTAGTAATAGATGTCCTTGGGCAAGCCGCAGCTGTCCATGATCCCAAAGTTGGACGCCACCGAAGGCCACCAGTTGAATGGCGTCGGCTCGCCGCGATAGTCGAAGCCCGTCCAGACGAAGCCGCCCAGCAAATAGGGCTTGGAGTTGTACAGGCTCCACCAGGCATGGGCCGTCTTGCCCCAGTAGGGCGCGTCGACGTCGTAGGACGAGACCACGGCGCGCCTGTCGTCGCGGGCGTACTCGCCGCGGGTCGAGACGGCGCTGGCGGTTTCCGTGCCGATGATCGGCATGTCCGGAAACTTGGTCCGGAACGGCTCGATCAGTTCCTCATGATAGTTGAAGCCCATGACGTCCAGCGCCTCGGTGATCCCCTGGCCCTGGCCCCGGTTCATGGCGGCAGTGATCTTGCGGGTCGGGTCCAGCGCACGGATCTCACGGACCATGGCCTTGGCGATCTTGGCGCCGCGTGGCGTGCCCTGCTGGGGCTCCTCGTTGCCGATCGACCAGAGCATCACGCAAGGGTGGTTGCGATCGCGACGGATGAGGCTGCGCAGCTCGACGAGGGGCTCCGGCGCAGAGCTCATCTGCCGGGTCTCGTCGATCACCAACAGGCCCAGTTCATCGCAGGCGTCCAGCAATTCGGGCGTCGGCGGATTGTGCGAGGCGCGATAGGCGTTGGCGCCCAGGGCCTTCAGTTGCTTCAAGCGCCAGACCTGCAGGGCGTCGGGGATGGCCGCGCCGACCCCAGCGTGATCCTGATGGTTGTTCACGCCCTTTAGTTTCAGAGGGCGATCGTTGAGGAAGAAGCCTTCGCGGGCGTCGAAACGGAAGTCGCGGACCCCAAAACGCGTCTCGTAGATGTCCCGGACAACCTCGCCTTCGCGGAGGGTCACTCGCAGGACGTAGAGATAGGGCGTATCCGTCGACCAGAGACGGGGCGAGGGGATCGTGCAGGTCATGAGCCCGGTCTCGGTTCGCCAGCCGGCGATGGCGCGGTCTGCAGAGGCGGTAGCGACGGTCGTTCCCGCCGCGTCCAGAACGCTGGCCTCGATCGTCGCGTTCGCTGGCGCATCGCGCTGGTTGGTCGTCTCGATGTCGACTTCGACCCGGCCGTCGCGGGTCGAACGCACGAAGGTTCCCCATTGTGGGACGAACAGTGTCGCGGTCTTGACCAGCCAAACGTGGCGATAGAGGCCCGCGCCCTCGTAGAACCAACCTTCGCCCAGGCTGGCGTCGACCCGCACGAGCAGGACGTTGGGTTTTTCGTCGGTATTGAGGAACGCGGTGACGTCGACGCCGAACGAGGCATAGCCGCTGTGGTGCTGGGCGACGATGTAGCCGTTGAGGATCACCGTCGTGTCCCTGAATGCACCGTCGAACTCGAGCGCGACACGGCCATCGGCATCGGCCGGCGAGATCGGGAGGACCGTGCGATACCAGCCGACCGAGGTCTCCGGAAACGCCCGGCCGACCGGCTTGTAGCCGTGGGCGGCGGCGGGATCCTCGTCGTCCTTGTCGGCGGGGTTGCGCGTGAAGGCGTTGTTCTGGACGAAGGGCATCTCTACGGCCCAGTCGTGTGGCAGGGTCACCGCCCGCCAGCTGCTGTCGTCATAGTCGGCTGCAGCGGGCTTGGCGCCGCTGCGGCCCTGCTTGGCGAAGGTGTCCTGGACGGCGCCGAAGCCGAAGTCGCGATCGGGATCCGCAGCGTGACCGAAGGCGAAACGCCAGCCGTCGTCCAGGCGGATCCGTTGGCGCGGCAAGGATGGCGGAATCGGCCGCGGCTCGGCCGCGTTCGCCAGGACCGGCCCCATCGCCACACCGGCGATGGGAAGCGCACGGATCAGAGATCGCCGATCGATCGTCAAGGGCGTGGCTCCTCGTAGCGGCCAAGAAGAACGCCCGCCGCGTGGTCGCCAGGCCGGATGCGACGGGCGAGGGGGGCGTCGCGGTTGCAGCCGCGACGCTCCGTTTTCAGCTACATCTTGTAGATGAAGCTGACCTGATAGCTGGGACCGAACACGCCGGTCTCCTGCCAGAGACCGGGACTGTTCTTGTAGGCCTCCTCCTTCTTGTTGAAGAGGTTCTGGCCCGCCGCAGTCAGGGTCATGTGGTCATTGAGGTGATAGCTGGCCGAGAAGTCGACCTGCACGCCCGACTTGATGGTGTGACCTTCACGCGCGAAGAAGCTGTCGACGCTGTTCTGCTCGTAGGCGCTGCGGTAGTTGGCCGAGACGCGGGTGCTGAACTTGTCGTTCTCCCAATAGCCCGTCAGGTTACCCGACTTGCGCGACAGGTTACGCAGCGAAAAGCCCGTGGTGGAGTACTTCGGATCGACATAGGTGTAGTTGGCGATGATCCCGAAGCCGTCGATCGGCAGCCAGGCGTCGAACGACTGCTGCCAGTTCACTTCGTAGCCGCGCAGCTTGACCACCGACGGGTCGTTCTGGGTGACGGTGATGTCGTAGATCTTGCCGTTGCTTCCCACGCAGTCGCTGGTCGAGGCGCTCTTGCTCAGGCTGACGCTGTTCCACGATGTCGGGCAGACCAGCGCGGTGAAGGTGCCGTTCTTCACCTCCTTGGCGAAGGCGCCGAAGCTGAGGCCCGCGCCCTGGCCGTAGTACCACTCCACGCTGACATCCAGGTTCTTGGCGGTCAGCGGCTTGAGGGTCGGGCTGCCCTGATCGACAAAGACCGTGGTCTGACCGGCGCTGTCCTTGACCTCGTACTGGCTGGTGCTGAGCTTGGAGCTGTTGTCCAGGATCGGCCGGACCAGCGTCTTGGCCGCGGCCAGGCGCAGGATCAGGCTGTCGGTCAGGTCGAACACCACGTTGGCGCTCGGCAGGATGTCGTCGTACTTGGTGGTAGTGGAGATCTTGCCCAGCGCGTTCTGGATGTCGCAGTCGCAGCCGTCGGTCAGGTTGGAATTGACCGTCTGCTTGGTCGACTCGTAGCGCGCGCCGATATTGGCGCGGAAGGGGACCGAGCCCAGATCGCCCCGAAGATTGGCCATGGCGTATAGCGAGTCCACATCGCGGGAGAGGCCGTACGAGTCCTGCGGGTTGTAGACGGCCGGCACGTTGACGCCCTTGGACGAGAGGGCCTTGCGATAGGCCTCGATGTCCGGCGTCAGCCAGCTGTTCACGCCGGTGAGGCCGCCGTCCAGGAAGTTGGTGACCTTCGGATTGCTGGTCGTGTAGGTGGGAATGTACTGGAAGTTGTCGTCGAAGAAGTCGCGACGCGTGACGTAACGGTCGAAGCCTTCCTTCTTCAGTTTCCCGCCGAACTGCAGTTCGCTGACCACGCCCCAGCCGGCGTTGTACTTGATGTCCAGCTGGGCCGATTTGCTGTCGGTGACCTGATGGTTCTGGGCGCCGTTCGGGTAGGTCGCCCATGACAGGTTCGAGGTGGCGTAGGTGCTGGGATCGGTCGCCGCGCTCGACATCGTGAACTTGATGTTGTCGGGGTTGCTGATGTCCAGCGTGCCCGAGGCGATTTTCGGTTCGATGATCGCGGCCTCTTCGGTCAGGTAGCCGTCGCCCTTGGTGTAGTGGACGATGGCGTTGGCCTGCCAGTTCGGCGCGAAATCCCAGCGAGCGTAGCCCGTATAGGCCTGGGTCGACAGGTCGCGCACTTCAAGCTGACGGTTGTTGTCGAACGTGAAGCTGCCGAGGTTGACAACAGTAGCCGCTCCGTTGCTCACCTTCACCGGCGTCACCGACGACTTGGCGAAGTTGCCGAACACCATCTGGTTGACGTTGTACTTCGTGGCGTCCTTTGAATAGACGCCGGTGAAGCCCAGCTTCAGATTGTCTGTCGCCTTGTATTCGACGCCAGCGTTGAACTGCGTGCGGTCGGACGTTCGGTCGATGCGGCGATAGCGGAAGCGGCGCGGAACCAGCGTGCCTGCCGGCGTCGCGACCGTCCCCGAGAACTCATTGGCTGCGCCCGAGGCGGTGAACCACCGGTCCATGAAGGCGTAGTCGGCGCGGTCGTCGAGCTTCTGGTAGTTGGCGCCGGCATAGACGCCCAGGCGTCCGTCCAGATACTGGTTGGCGTAGACGATCCCGAACGCCGGATTGACTCCGCCGTCGGCCAACTTGGCCTTCTGGCCCTTGGCCGAGATGATCAGCTTCTGGCCGTTGAGATCCAGAGGCTTGGCGGTGCTGATGTCGATGGTGCCGGCCAGGCCGCCCATGTCCATATCGGCAGTGGGCGATTTGTAGACCTGCACCGAGCTGGCCAGCTCGGTCTGGATGATGTCGAAGCGGAAGCCGTCGATGAAGTTGGGGTTGGCGAAGTCCTGACCGTTCAGGGTCACCTTGGCGTACTGCGGGCCAAGGCCGCGGATGCTGATGGTCGCGCCGCGGCCGTTCACGTTCTGGATCTGGACGCCCGGAATGCGCTGGATAGCCTCGGCGATGTTGTCGCTCGGGAACTTGCCCAGATCCTCGGCGGAGATGCCGTCCGAGACGCGAATGTCATTGCGTTTAGCCTGCAGCGCGGTGGCCAGGCTCTTGCGGAAGCCGGTGACGACGACGGCGTCGACCTGATCGTCCGCGGTGGGCGCGGCCTGTTGCGCCGATGCCGCGCCTGCCAGGAGAACGCCCGACAGGGCTGTGCCTAGCAAAATATACTGGCGAAAATTCATTCCTTACCCCCTGACAAAGAGAGAGTTTCCTAAACTCGTCTTCGATGTCTGACATTTGATGCGATGAGATTTGTTTTTTATTGTCTTCCGCACCGGCCAATACGGCCGTTGTCCCCTGTGGTGAGGTTTTTCTAGGTCGTCAGCATGAAAACCCTCCTCGTGACGTCGGCGACGACATAGCCAGATGGCTCCTGGCGCGAGGTCTCCCATGCAAGAGGATCCCAGGGCGCAGGCGACAGCCGAGGCAGAGTGGGACGGCGATTTGCCATACCAATCTAGATCCACTCATCGAGCGGCTGTTTCCATGATTTGTATGATCAGTATGGCTTTTCTAGCAAGCGCGATTACGCAAATTCTGCAAATTGGGCTTAGAATGGTATTTTCGCTCGGAATTGCAGCCGCGTGTGGCGATGACAGGGCAGACGGCCGCGATATGAAGGCGCGGCCCTAGGTAACCAGGTGAGGCAATCGATCCGCAGCGCCAGACCAACGTCGTGGCCTGAATACCTGGCGCGCATCATAGGACAGCTTGAGAAACCTACCGGTCCCGCCACGATTGAAGTCCCACCAACCGTGGAGGGAGAACTTCGTGACGGACATCATGGGCAAGGACGAGGGGGTGGCTTCGCACGCCCAGGATTTCGAGAACCAGCCCGGCGCCGCCGGCGAGACGCATCAGGTCGCCCCAGAGGGCGGTGACGTCCTGACGACCCAGCAGGGCGCGCCCGTCGCCGACGATCAGAACACGCTTCGGGCCGGGGATCGTGGTCCCGCGCTGCTCGAGGACTTTCATTTCCGCGAAAAGATCTTCCATTTCGACCACGAACGGATTCCCGAGCGGGTGGTCCACGCGCGTGGCTACGGCGTGCATGGCGTCTTCACGTTGAAGGAGTCCCTGGCGGATGTCACGACCGCCAAGGTGTTGACCGAGGTCGGGGAGCAGACGCCGATGTTCGTGCGGTTCTCGACCGTGGCCGGCAACAAGGGCTCGTTCGATCTGGCCCGTGACGTGCGCGGCTTCGCGGCCAAGTTCTACACCAAGGAGGGCAACTGGGACCTCGTCGCCAACAACATCCCGGTGTTCTTCATCCAGGACGCCATCAAGTTTCCCGACTTGGTCCATGCGGCCAAGCCCGCGCCGGACCGGGAGTTCCCACAGGCCCAGACGGCCCATGACAACTTCTGGGACTTCATCACCCTGACGCCGGAGTCGATGCACATGATCATGTGGATCATGTCCGACCGGGCCATCCCGCGCGGCTTCCGGTTCATGGAAGGCTTCGGCGTCCACACCTTCCGACTGATCAACGCCGAGGGCAGGAGCACCTTCGTCAAGTTCCACTTCAAGCCGCGCTTGGGCCTGCAATCGGTGATGTGGAACGAGGCGGTGAAGATCAACGGCGCCGATCCAGACTACCATCGCCGCGATCTTTGGGACGCCATCGACCTGGGCAATCCGCCCGAATGGGACTTGGGGGTGCAGCTGTTCGACGACGCCTTCGCCGAGCGGTTCGAGTTCGACGTGCTGGACCCGACCAAGATCATCCCGGAGGAGCAGGTCCCGGTGCGGATCATCGGCAGCTTCGTGCTGAACGGTCTGGTCGACAACTTCTTCGCCGAGACCGAGCAGGTCGCCTTCTGCACCCAGAACGTCGTGCCCGGCATCGGCTTCTCGAACGATCCGCTGCTGCAGGGGCGAAACTTCTCTTATCTCGACACCCAGCTGAAGCGCCTGGGCAGCCCGAACTTCACCCATATACCGATCAATGCGCCCCGCTGTCCCGTGCACAACTTCCAGCAGGACGGCCACATGGCCATGCGCAATCCTAGGGGACGCGTGAACTACGAGCCCAATACTTGGGGCGGGCCGCGCGAGAGCCCGACCAGCGGCTATCGCCATTTCGCCGAGCAGGTCGCGGGGCCGAAGACCCAGTTGCGGCCAGAGTCGTTCGGCGACCACTACAGCCAGGCCCGGCAATTCTTCATCAGCCAGGCGCCGATCGAGCAGAAACATATCGGCGACGCCCTGGTGTTCGAACTCTCCAAGTGCGAGCGGGTCGACATCCGCCAGCGCATGGTCGCCCACCTGCTGAATATCGACGAAGCCCTCGCCAAGGCCGTCGCCAGTGGCCTGGGCATGAAGGCGCTGCCAGAGCCGGCGCGGGCCAAGCAGCCGACGCGTATCGACCTACCGCCGTCTGACGCCCTCAGTATCGTCAAGCGCATCACCGGCTCGTTCGAGGGGCGCAAGCTCGGCATCCTGGTGACCGACGGCGCGCCCGCCGCGCTGGTCAGGGCGCTGACGGACGCCGTGAAGAGCGTGAAGGCCGTCTACGAAATCGTCGCGCCGCACATCGCTGGGGCCGAACTCGACGACGGCGCGATTGTGGAAGCCAAGCAGAAGATCGATGGCGGACCGTCGGTCCTGTACGATGCTGTCGCGCTGATCGTGTCGCCGGAGGGCGCCAAGAAGCTGGCCAAGGACAAGACCGCGCTCGACTTCGTCAATGACGCCTTCGCCCATGGCAAGTTCATCGGCCACACAGCCGCGGCGGCGCCGCTGTTCAAAAAGGCCGGCGTCGAGCAGGGCGATGAAGGGGTCATCCTGCTGGATGGCGCCGAGGACGCGCCGGAGTTCCTCGAAGCCTGCGGGCAACTGCGTCAGTGGGATCGGGAGATCAAGAACGACCTCGACGCCGAGGACTTCCTGGAAGCGCAGGACGTGACCTACTGATGCCCGGCGACCGACCGATGCCGTAAAGCGCCGATCCGAGCATGCCGATAGACCGCACAGCGCGCTGAACCGAGGCGCGCCGCGATGCGAGGCGATCGAGGCCGCGCCCGAGGTTGGACCGGCCCCGTGGGGCTAGGCGTTACCGCCGCGGCGATGGGGGCAGGCAGGTCCTCCCTGTCGCCGCGGTGGATGATCGGTAGAGCCCCCTCGGCGATCGACGTGGACTCAACCTGAGACACGACGCCATGGGTGCTCATTGCGATCTCTCTCAAGCAGCTTGAGGCCTTAGAGCGTCGGTGAAGCTCAACCGGCTCCAATGTCGGGTTTTCGGCGCAAACCTTTGACTTAATTACTTTAATGTTCGCGTCAAAAGACGCTTCGGCCGGAACTTGATGGAGCAGGGGGCCGTTCTCGTCGCCCTGAGGCAAGACGGGGTCGCCCTATGTCGTCACACTATCCTGGCGTAAGATTTTCAATCCGCGGCGATGGGGCATGTTGGCTCTGGCGTGCGACGCTCGACGGGACCACCTTGGCCGAAGGTCAGGCCGCCACGCGCGCCGTCGCCGCCGCCCATGTCATTCGAGTCATCTGCCGCGTCTGTGGGCCCGATGCCGCCGCCTCGTCGATGGTCATGGCGAGGGCCGCGTGATGCGCGTTCTCGAGACCGCCACCTATCGCGGCCCGCACTATTATTCGACCAGGCCGATGGTCCGTATCCGCCTGGACCTCGGTGGGCTGGAGGAGTGGCCGACACATCGCCTGTCACCGCATTTCGTAGACCGCCTCCTGGTCGCGTTGCCGGGGTTGGAGGGGCACGGCTGTTCTTATCAGGTCCCCGGCGGCTTCGTTCGTCGGCTGCGTGAGGGGACCTGGCTGGGCCACGTCGTCGAGCATGTGGCGCTGGAGTTGCAGGCGCTGACGGGGGCGAACACCACCCGGGGCAAGACTCGATCCGTAAAGGGAATGCCGGGCGTCTACGACGTGCTCTACGCCTACGAGAGCAAAACCCTGGCGCGCGCCGCTGGGCGGCTGGCGCTGATCCTGGTCGACAGCCTGCTGCCACGGCCTCAGCAAGGCGTGGAGGGGCTGGACCGCGTCTCGCCGGCTCCGGCGGGCGGAGCCGAGACGCCGCTCAATCTGAACCTCGCCATCGCGGAGCTACAGCGTGTCGCCCGCCGCGAAGCGCTCGGCCCCACGACCCGCGCCCTCGTCACGGAAGCGCGGCGACGGGGGATACCGGCCCAGCGGCTGGACGAGCACAGCCTGATCCAGTTCGGCTTGGGCGCGCGGCGCAAGCTGATCCGCGCCAGCATTACCGGCGACACCTCCCAGATCGCCGTGCAGACGGCCGGCGACAAGGATCTGACCAAGCGACTGCTGTCGGCCGTCGGCGTCCCCGTGCCGCGCGGCGCGGTGGTGCGCACCGTCGCCCAGGCGCTGGAGCAGGCTCAAGGCATAAAGGGGACGGTGGTGATCAAGCCGCTCGACGGCAATCACGGACGCGGCGTCAATCTCGATCTTGGAACGCCGGACCAGGTGCGTTGGGGCTTCGAACAGGCCCTGCGTCACGGCCGCCGCGTGCTGGTCGAGGAACAGTTCGTCGGCCGCGACCATCGGATCCTCGTGGTCGGTGGCGAGGTGGTTGCGGTGGCGGAACGGACGCCGGCGCGTGTCGTGGGCGATGGCCGCTCGACCGTGAAGCAACTGATCGAGGTCGTGAACCGCGATCCTCGGCGCGGCGAGGGCCACGAGCAGGTGATGACCCGCATCGTGGTCGACGACCACGTCCGCGAGATGCTGGCCCGTGTTTCCATGGACGTCGACAGCGTTCCCGACGAAGGCGTGATCGTCCAGCTGCGGGCGACGGCCAATCTATCAACTGGCGGCACGGCGATCGATCGGACGGACGTGATCCATCCCGACAACGCCACCATCGCCCGGCGCGCCGCCCTGACGGTCGGTTTGGACGTCGCCGGCATCGACTTCGTCGCGCCAGATATCCGCCGCTCGGTGCGAGAGACCGGCGGCGGGGTCATCGAGGTCAACGCCGCGCCTGGCTTCCGTATGCACTTGGAGCCATCCGAAGGACCATCGCGCGATGTCGCCCGGGCGGTGCTGGCCAACCTCTATCCGCCGGGAACGCGTAGCCGCATACCGATCGTCGCGGTCACTGGCACCAACGGCAAGTCGACGGTGGGCCGGATGCTGTCGGCGATCTTCCGCGCTCAGGGCAAGACCGTGGGCCTGACCAACACAAGCGGTGTCTATATCGACGACGAGCGCCTCAAGGCCGTCGACGCCAGTGGGCCCAAGAGCGCGCGCATGATCCTGCAGGACCCGACTGTCGAAGTCGCGGTGCTGGAAACGGCGCGGGGCGGCATCCTGCGGGAAGGCTTGGCGTTCGACCGCTGCGATGTCGGTCTCGTACTGAATGTCACCGCCGACCACCTGGGCCTGAAGGGCGTCGACACGATTGAGGATCTGGCCAAGGTCAAGTCGGTCGTCACCGAGGCCGTTGGCCGGCGCGGCGTCAGCGTTCTCAACGGCGACGACCCCATGACGCTGCGCATCGCCCGGTACGCTGGCGGTCGCATCGCCTACTTCACCCTGAACGGCGGCTCGGAGATGTCGCCGTTCCTGCAGAAACATATCGCCGAGGGCGGCCTGCTGGCGGCTCGGGAGCCGTCGATCCATGGCGGCGACCTGGTGATCCACGACGGCGAGCGCCGCACCGTGGTGATGAGCGCTGGCGACATTCCGGCCACCCTGTCGGGGTTTGCGGAGTTCAACACCGCCAACGCCTTGGCGGCTCTGCTGGCCGGCTACGCCCAGCACGTGCCGCTAGAGACCATGGCGCGAGCCCTGCGCGGCTTCGCGTCTTCGCACGAGGACAATCCGGGACGCTTCAATGTCCACGACGATCATGGCTTCCGAGTGATCGTCGACTACGCCCACAACCCCGCGGCCATGCGCGCCATCGGTCAGGTCATCGAGCGCCTGCGGCCGCGCGTTGGTCGGGTGATCGGGGTGGTCAGCATCCCGGGCGATCGGCGCGACGAGGACATCCGCGAAATGGGCGAGATCTCGGCCGGCCTTTTCGACGAACTGATCTTCCGCGAACGCCCCGACGGGCGCGGGCGCGAAACCGGCGCCGTCGTGGCGCTGCTGACCGAAGGCGCCTTGGCGGCGGGCTTCCCGGAAGAGCATCTGCACCGGGTGCTGAGCGAGCCGCGATCCGTCGATCTGGGGCTGCGCCTGGCCCAGCCCGGCGATCTGGTCCTGGTCTTCCCGACCTCCGTCGATGAGGTCTGGCGGCAGGTCCAGGCCTTCCGGCCCGCGGCTAACAGCCAGCCTCGCCCGACGGACGTGGGAGGCGCGGTTGCGTGACCAGTGGGCCGTGATCGTTCACGGCGGCGCCAAGACGATCCAGGAGGTTCTGCGCGATCGCCACCGGCAGGGCTGTCTGCGCGCGGTCGAGGCGGCGGCGGCAAGACTCGGCGTTGGCGACTCCGCGGTGGAGGCCGTGGAGGCCGCCGTGCGCGTGCTGGAGGCCGACCCAACCTTCAACGCCGGGACGGGCTCGGTGCTGAACGAGGCCGGCCAGGTCGAGTGCGATGCGGCGATCATGGATGGCTCGGACCTGTCCGTGGGCGGCGTCGCCGCCGTGCGGACCTTGCGCCATCCGATCTCCGTCGCGCGGCGGATGCTGTCGGAGCGCCCGGTACTGCTCGTTGGAGAGGGGGCGGAAGCCTTTGCCCGCGCCCACGACGGGGAGTTCTGCGCGTCCCACGATCTCGTTCCGCCGCCGGACGATGATCCAGGCTGCGACACCGTCGGCTGCGTGGCGATCGATCGCCACGGCAACATCGCGGCCGGGACCTCGACGGGCGGCTTGAGGGGCTGCGCGGTCGGCAGGGTAGGGGACTCGCCGCTACCGGGCTGCGGACTCTACGCCGACAGCGCCGTCGGCGGCGTGTCGTTGTCTGGAGAGGGCGAGAGCATCATCCGCACCACCTTGGCCGCGCGACTGATCCAGGCGTTGGAGACAGACAAACCTGGCGCCGCGATCGACCACGCCCTGGCGGTGCTGGAGCGCGTGGGCGGAGAAGCTGGGCTGATCGTCATCGACCACCGGGGGTGCATCGATTGGGGGCACAACAGCGACCACTTCGCCGTGGGCCACGCCTCCAGCCAGGAACCACCCCAGGCCTTCATTCAACGCTCTGAGGATCGGAGGAAGACTTGAGCAACGCCAACGGCCGCGAAGGGCCGCTGATCATCATCGGCGGGCACGAGGACAAGGAGGGCGACAAGGTCATCCTCAAGGCCGTGGCCGAGCGCCTGGGCGGCGGCAAGCTGGTGCTGGCCACCATCGCCTCGCGCGCGCCGGAAGGCTACTTCGAGTCCTACCAGAAGGCGTTTGGGGCGCTGGGCGTGGAAAACCTCGTCGAACTCTATGTCGAGGATCGCGCCGACACCCACGATCGTGACACCTTGGCGCTGCTGGACGGCGCGGCCGGGGTCTTCTTTTCGGGGGGCGACCAGCTTCGGATCAGCAGCCAGATCGGCGACACCCCCGTCGAGAAACGGATCCGTGAAATTTGGCGCGGCGGCGGCGTGCTGGCCGGCACCTCCGCCGGCGCCTCGGTGATGAGCGACACCATGATGGTCCGCGGCTCCAGCGCCGAGACGCACCGCATCGGCGATCTGCAGATGGCGCCCGGGCTGGGCCTGGTCCGAGACGTGATCATCGACCAGCATTTCGCTGAGCGAGGCCGTATCGGCCGGCTTCTGGGCGCCGTCGCCCAGAGCCCGCGTGTCCTGGGTCTGGGCATCGACGAGGACACGGCCATCATCCTGGACGGCGATGACTTCGACGTCATCGGCAGTGGCGGCGTCTATGTGGTCGACGCCGAGGGAGTCACTGCCTCCAACATCGCCGAAGCCAGGAGTGAGCGGGCGCTGTCGATGCTGGATGTCCGGCTCCACGTGCTGGCTGATGGCGATGGTTTTTGCCTCCGGACGCGGCGGCCGCATGGGCAGCCGAAGGCGACCGCCTGAGCCTCAGACAGGCTCTTTCGTAAGCCGCAGATAGGTCGGATCGAATTCAGACAGTGCGGTCAGGCCTGGCCAGTCGAGGATCTCGACTTCCTGGTCCCGCCAGGCCAACAGTCGCTTCTCGCGTAGGGTCTGGATCGTGCGGTTGGTATGAACCGCCGAGAACCCCAGGGCCTCGCCGACCTGCTGCTGGATCATCGGCAGGTCCATGCGGTGGTCGTAGGCCAGGTCGACCGTCTCCAGCCGGATGTAGAGCTCGCAGATCAGTCGGGCCAGGCGGGCCGGGCCGTTCTGCCGTCCCATCGACAGCAGCCACTGCCGATGGATGGCCGCGTCGATCACGGTTTCCAGCCACAGCAGCCGGGTCAGATGAGGATACTTGTCGGTAATCGCTCTGAGTTCGGCGTGCGGAATTTCGAACACTCGGCCGTCCGAAAAGGCCATGACGCCGTGATCCAGCTGTTTCATCACGAAGCCGTGCAAGTCGATGAAGTCGCCGGGTACGCTGATCTCGGTGAATTGCCGGGGTCCATCGCGAAGCGCAGAATAGCGACCGCACACCCCGGTCAGGACGAGCGTGCTGTGGTCGACATGGGCGTGCAGGCCGATGACGTCGTCGCCGGCGCGGAAATCACGCACGCGGCCCTTCAGGGATTCCAGCGCCGTAACCTCTTCGGCCGCGAGGTCGTCGCGTCGGGAAAGTTTCCGGATGAACGCGACTATGCCGCCCTTCTCGTCGGCGTGTTGCGCTCGGCTCTTGATCATGACCTCTCCGCCGACGCGTACCATCTAGGACAAAACGGAACGGTCGAGCTGTCGTTCCCCGTGGCCGCGCCCGGTGGCCGCCCCGTGGCCAAAGCCAAGGAGCCAGGCCTCTGCATGTCGTCGCCGCGTTTAGCTTTTGATGCGGTAGGGGCGTGCGATGGTGCTGCGACGGTATGAAGCGAGGAACTCACCCCGTGCGGCCTCGTTGCCAGTTCGGATCATTCTCCGACAGCGAAGGACGCTCATGGGCCTGTTCTCGAAGATCATGGACAAGATTTTTAACGCGCATCACGCTGACGGCCCGCCTGCCGCGCCGAATAGAGATTCCTCGGCTCTGCCCGCCAGTATGACGCCGGCTCCCGCGCCGACGCCTCAGCCCGCCGCCCAACCGGTCGATGTCGAGGCTGTTCTGACGTCCATGGCGCAGATCGAGGGCGGCGGCGGCAATTGGCGCACCTCGATCGTCGACCTCCTGAAGCTGCTCAAGCTGGACTCCAGCCTCGACGCCCGCAAGGAGCTGGCCCAAGAACTCGATGTCCACTCGGGCGAGCCCGGCAGCGCCGAACAGAACATCGCCCTGCACAGGGCGGTCATGCGAAAGCTGGCCGAGAACGGGGGACAGGCGCCCGACAGTTTCTACTCCTGACCGATGGGCGACGTCGATGCCGGTGCGCACGCGGCCCTGACCGCCGTGCTCGAACAGCTCGACGAGGCCGGCTACGACTTCCGGACGCCGACCCTGTCGACCGTGCGGCGCTGGCGCTCGCGCCCGCCGCCTGAACGACCGGATCTGCGCGACATTCTCGGCTGGGGCTTTCCGTTTCGGCGCGAAGATGTCCCGCCGCGACTGTTCGAGGCGCTGAGCATGGCGGGAGCGATGGTCCAAGGCGCCGCCGGCTTGATCAGCAAACTGCGGGCTGCGCGGGTAGAAGAGCGTCTGTTCCTCCATTCGGCCTTTCCGGGCGCGGGCGAGGACGCGGTGTTCGTTGGCCCCGACAGCTATCGGTTCGCCGCCCTGATCCGCCGCGAGATTGGCAAGGCGCCAGTGCGACGGCTTCTGGACATCGGGACCGGTGCGGGTGTCGGGGCCGTGCTGTCAGGGGCTTGGGCGGCCGGCGCGGAGGTGTTCGCCAGCGACATCAATCCGGCAGCCCTTCGCCTGGCCGGCGCCAACGCCGCCCATGCAGGGGTCCCTGCCGTATTCCGTCTGGCCGATGGGCTGGGGAACGCTCCGTCCGATCTGGACCTGGTCGTCGCCAATCCGCCCTATGTCGCCGGCGACAGCGGTCGACCCTACAAGGACGGCGGAGGCGAGCTCGGCGAACGTCTGGCGCTGGATTGGACACGCGCGGCGCTGAAGACGCTGGCGACGGGCGGACGCATGATCCTGTACACGGGCAGTGCGATCCGCGCTGGCGGCCGCGATGTGGTGCGAGAAGGACTGGAGGCTATCGTCCGTGAGAGCCACGGTTCCTTGCGGTACGAAGAGCTCGACCCTGATGTCTTCGCCGGCGAGCTGCGGCGGGCTCCCTATGCGGAGGTCGAGCGGATCGCCGCCGTCGGCGCCGTGATCCATCGCCTGGATTGATCCTCCCCCGAATGTCGTTTGCTATTCGAGCGAACGGACGATCCTACGCCTCGTTCGATTGGGCCTAACGGGAGATACCTATGGCTCGATATACCTTGATGGCCGCCGTCGCCGTGGCGGCCATTTCTTTGGGCGCCTGCCAGAAGAAGGACTCTGCTCCGAACCCCGCGGACCCAGGAATCACCAACCCAGCCGTGAACACCGCCCAGGACGCGACCTCGACCGCGGTCGGCGCGGCGTCGGCCTCTACGGCCGGGGCGGTCGACACCGACGCCTTCGTTGCGAATGCCGCGATCAGCGACATGTACGAGATCCAGGCAGGCCAGATCGCCCAGCAGAAGGGGCAGAGCCAGGCGATCAAGGACTTCGGCAAGATGATGGTCACCGACCACACCGCTTTGTCGAACAGCATGAAGCCGCTGATCGTCGCTGCCGACAAGACCGCGCCGACCGGCCTCGACGAACGCCGCAAGGGTTTGATCGACAACCTGAACGCTGCCTCAGCCGCCGATTTCGACAAGGTCTACCTGGACCAGCAGGACGCCGCGCACAACGAGGCGCTGACGCTGATGAAGGGCTATGCCGGTCACGGCGACGATGCGGGCCTGCGTGGAGGGGCTCAGAAGGCCCTGCCTAAGATCCAGGCGCACCTGGACCATGTCACTCAGCTGAAATCCGGCGGGGCGACCGCTCACTAACGCCGCCCTGTTTCACAACGAGATATCGAGGGAGCTTCATGACGGACTTCGTCGCCAACAACCCCGCCGCCACAAAGGGCGCGGCCGCCCGCCCGCGCTCCAAGCTCGACGCCGCATCGTCGGCCCGCGAGGCCTACGAGAGCCTGAAGGACGTGGTTGCCGCGGCGGGTATCCGAGACGCGTGAGCGCGTCGCGAACACCGCCTCGCAAGCCGCCGACAATGTCGAACGCCGCTATGGCGATCTGCAGGCCTGGGTGCAGCTGAGGCCGACCCAGGCCCTTGGCATCGCCGTCGGCATCGGCGTCGTGCTTGGTCTGCTGTTGAGAGGATCCTCGACCAAGACGGTCTATCTGCGCGATCGACGCTAGGCATGACCTGACGTGGAGCGGGTCCGCGAATATCTCGGTAGCGGCAGCTAGGGGCTCCTCCACAAAGCCAATCCCTAGCGCGCCGCGAGTTAGCACCATGGACGTTCCCGATGGAGCGGCTCATGGGTCTGGTTCGCCGCTCCCCTTGTCGATCGGGGCATGCTGCTCTCGCTTTCGTCAGCGGCGCCAATGGCCGGCGATAGCCCTCTGCTCGCCTTCCCGGTCCAGCGGAGCCCCTTCGATCAGCGCGTCGACGACGGACAGCACGGCGGGCGGCGCTTCCGAGCCTGCGGTGCGGTAGGCTGCAGCCGACTTTGCCGCGACGGGACTGGCGACTTGCAGCCGCCAGGCGCCGGCCTCGCGGCAGGCCAGGCCCGCCAAGCCCTCGCGGCCATTCGGTTGGAACGTCCGGCAATAGTCGCCATCATGGTCGCGGAAGCTGAGACCGATACGGATCGGACCCGAGGCGTCTGCCGCCGTCTGGTCGTTCAGCGCGCGGGCCAGGGGGCCCGAGGCGACAAGGGCCTGCCGTGCGTCGCCGCTCAGGCCGATCGATGTTGGCAGGGCCATCCGTCCGATCGCCAGTCCCACGACCAGGCATGCGGCCATGCCGGCCCAGGCCGGCAGGCGTGGAAGCGGCTTGGCGGGCGAGGCCTTGGCGGACGGGCGTCGACGGGCGGCCAGATCGACGACTTCGGCAGAGGCCGGCGCGCCGGCCTGGATCGCCTCCAGCAGCCGCCCGGGCAGGGGCTCGTCCGCGACTGGGCCGTAGTAGCCTGTCAGCAGGGCCTTGAGATCCTGCTGCGCCTTCAGGCGGGCGGCAATATCGGGGTCGGTCTCGATGGCTGTCTCGACCAGGACCCGCGTCGCCGGATCCAGTTCTCCGTCGACATAGGCGGCCAGGGTCTCGTCGTCGAAACTGAGCGGGGCGGTCACGGGCGGGCTCCTTGGTCGATCAGGGCGGCCTGCAGGGCCGCGCGGCCGCGCGAGAGGCGGCTGGTCACGGTGCCCACGGGCGCCTCCAGCACGGCGGCGGCCTCGTCGTAGGACAGGCCTTCGATCAGCACGAGGGCGACGGCGATGCGCTGGTCGTCGGGCAGGGCGGCCATGGCCCGCTCGACAGCCGACAGGCCCAGGCGCGAATCCAGCGTGGCCGAGGCAGGGTCGGCCGCCAGCTCGCCTTGTTCGGACGCGGCGGTGACCTTGCTCCAGCGCGCTCGCCAGCGGGCCTCGTCGATCCAGGCGTTCTTCATGATCCGGAACATCCAGCTGTCGAGGCGCGTCTCGGGACGCCACTGATCCCGCCGGAGCAGGGCCCGCTCCAGCGTCAATTGCGTAAGATCGTCGGCGTCGGCCGGATCGCGGGCCAGGGCGCGCGCCATCCGCCGCAGGCGCGGAGCGTGGGCGACGAGCTGTGACTGGAATGCGTCCAAGTTTCCGCCTTCGTGGTCTCGTTGGATAGAACGATCCGGCCCGGACGTTCCATCCAACATGAAGCCAACTCTTTCATCACCGCACGGTCCAGGCCTAGCTTGGCCGACGGCGCATCCGGAAAACGCATGAGCGAACGATTGATCCTCGGCGCATTGGGAGCCCTGGCCCTGGGCGCGACGGCGGCGGCGCAGATCCTGCCGGGTCTGCCCGCTACGCCCGACCTGCGCGATCCGCTGGGCCGCGTGGGCCAGATCGCGCGCGAGCCGCTAGAACAGGTGGGGCAGGTTGTGCGGGCGTTGGACGTCGCCGACCTGCGCCTGGATCGCCTGACCGCCCTGGTGCGGGCCAATCCGCGCGTGCTGGATCTCGACGACCACGGCCAGGCGGTGGTGCGGGCCGAAGTGCTCGCCGTCGCGCCCAGTCCGGAGACCCTTGCGCGCCTGACCGCCGCCGGCTTCGCGGTGGCGCGCGAGGAGGGGGCGGACGGCCTGGGCCTTCGGGTGGTCGTGCTGCGTCCGCCAAGCGGGCTGAACGTGCGGGCCGCCGTGCGCAGGGCGCGCGAGCTCGACCCGAACGGCGCCTATGACTTCAACCACCTGTACGCCGGGGCGGGGGGGAGCGGTTCGGAGGCGCGCGTCGGCGGTCCCAGGCCTGCATTGCCGGTCGGCCGGGTCGGACTGCTGGACGGCGGTGTCGACCGCAAGCATCCGGCCTTCAAGGGCGTCGAGATCGAGCCGCGCGCCTTCGCGCCCGGCGGTGGCGGCGCCAGCCGGCACGGCACCGCCGTGGCCTCGCTGCTGGCGGGGAAGGGCTATGGCGGGCTGGGCGCGGGCTCGCGGATCTATGCGGCGGATGTGTATGGAACCGGTCCGACCGGTGGTTCGGCCTCGGCGATCATCGGGGCGCTGAACTGGATGGCCCAGGCCAAGGTCCCCGTGGTCAACATCAGCCTGGTCGGTCCCGACAACCTCACCCTGCGCGCGGCCGTGAAAGCCCTGCTGGCGCGCGGCTGCCTGGTGGTGGCGGCGGTCGGCAACGACGGCCCAGCCGCGCCGCCGCTGTATCCGGCCTCGTATCCGGGGGTCGTGGCCGTCACAGGCGTCGACGCCAAGGGACGGCTGCTGCCCGAAGCCGGCAAGGCGGCTCACATCGACTTCGCCGCCCTCGGCGCGGGTGTGAGGGGCGCCGCGCCGGGCGGCGGCGCGACCAGCGTCCGTGGCACCTCTTACGCCGCTCCGGTGGTCGCGGCGCGCCTGGCGGTCAGGCCCGACTTGGCGGCGCTCACCGGCCAGGCCGAGGATCTCGGCGTGCCTGGCCCCGATCCGGTGTTCGGCAAGGGTCTGGTAAGCGCGGCGCGCTAGCTCGCGAAAAAAGTTCGCGCGGTCGGGATGGATCGCGGCGGGCCCGTCGTTGGACCGGGTGGAAGCGCCGACGCGGCGCGGCAAGCCTCGAAGGATACGACGATGTTCAAGCCTGCTCTTCTTCTGACCGTCGCCACCCTGGCCGGCGTCCTGGCCGTCGCGCCCGCGCAGGCCCAACTGCTGGGCGGCGGCTTGGGCGGTAGCGGCGCCGGAAATCTGACCGGCGGCCTGGGCGGTCTCTCCGGTTCGGCCGGCGGCATGCTGGGCGGCTCGGGCCAGCTCGGCGCGCCAGATCTCGGCGACCCGTTGTCTCGCGTTCGCGGCGCTGGCGATACCCTGCGCGAGCGTACCTCCAGCTCCGGCCGCACGGCGACGGACACCGCCGGCCGCGTCGGCGGCAAGGTCCGCAAGGCGGCGAGTTCGGCCAATCTGGACGCGACCGGCGCCCTGACCGGCGCGGGGTCGATGGCCGGCTCCAGCGCCTCGGGCGCGGCTTCGGGTGATGCATCCGCTGACGGCGGCGGCCTGGCCCTGCCGAACGTCAGTGGCGTGACCTCGGGTGTCTCCAGCGTCGCCTCGGGCGCTCGCGATCGCGCCGGCCAGATCGCGAGCCGGGCTAACGGCGCTGCGACCGGCGCGGCCGACACGGCCCGTTCGGCCAGCCTGAGCGGTTCGGCCGACGGATCGGCCTCGGCCTCCAAGAAGGGGGCGTCGGCCTCGGCCGGCGGATCGGGCGGCGAGCTGCTGTCGTCGGGCGCTGCCAACGGCGGCGGCGCCTTGGCCTTGTCGGCCGATCGCAGCGGCGCCAACGCGTCGAGCTCGGCCAACGCGACCGCCTCGCGCGGCAACTAAGCCTTCCGGAGGTGCGCGCCGGGTCCGTGGGAGAAGGAGCCCGGCCGCGACCCGGCCACGCCGTCCTGGCGCTTCGTCAGGACGGCGTGAGGGCGCGAGGCAGGAAGCGGCCCGCGCGCTGGGCGCTGGGACCCGCGTCGGTCCAGGACAGCACGCCGTTGACATAGACCTTCTCTATGCCCCGCGCGGGTTGGGTGGGCGTCTCGTAGGTCGCCATGTCCAGGATCGTATTGGCGTTGAAGACGGTGATGTCGGCCTTCATGCCGGCTGCGATCCGGCCGCGATCGGCCAGGCGGAAGGTCTGCGCCGCCAGGCCGGTCATCTTGTAGACCGCAGCTTCCAGGCTGAGCAGATTCAGGTCGCGGGCGTAATGGCCCAGGACGCGCGGGAAGGCGCCCCACAGGCGGGGGTGCGGCAGCTGGTCGTGGGGCAGGCCGTCGGAACCGACCATGCAGCAGGGATGGCTGAGGATGGCGCGCATGTCGCCCTCGGCCATCTGGAAATAGCTGGCGCCGCCGGGTTGCAGACGTTCGGCCGCCTCGGACTGGCTGAGGCCCCATTCTTCGGCGATCGACTTCAGGGTGCGGCCACCCATCTCGGGATAGGGCTCGGACCAGTTGACGAGGATTTCGACCTCGCCGTCGGCTAGGTCCGGCCGGATGATCGTCGAGCCGGCCGTGTAGGGATAGCAGTCCAGATAGACCGGCTGGCGCCGGCGGGTGCGGTCCACCAGACCGAGGGTCTCGGTCGCACGGCCCCAGTTCGACAGCCCCGCGCACTTGTGGTGCGAGAGGATCAGCGGCGCTGGACCGGTCTCTGGCTTGGCCTCGGCGACGGCGAAAGCCTCCTGAAGGGCCTCAATGATGCCTTCGCGCTCGTCCCGAATATGCGCCGTGTAGACGCCGCCCGATGCGGCCACGGTGGCGGCCAGGCCTTGCAGTTCCTCCACATCGGCGGCCCAGGCGGGCGCGTAGAAGACGCCCGAGCTGAGCCCCAGGGCCCCGTGGTCCAGGGCGTCGCGCAACAGGGCGTCCATTCGGGCGCGCTCGCCGGCGTCTGCCGGACGGTCCAGATCGGCCAGACACAGCACGCGCAGCGCCGAGTGGCCGACGAGCGCCGCGACGTTGACGCGGGGCACGGCCGCTTCCACCGCCCGGCGGTAGTCGGCGAAGGTGTCGTAGGCGAAGTCCTCGCGCGCGCCCAAAAGGTTGAAGGGCTCGGCCACCGTCTCGTCGAAGCGCAGCGCCGGCGCGGAAATTCCGCAATTGCCGGTCACCACCGTGGTCACGCCCTGGCTGATCTTGGGGACCATGTCGGGCTGGGTAATGCAGGCCAGGTCGTCGTGCGTGTGCACGTCAATGAAGCCGGGCGAGACGGCCAAGCCCGTGACGTCGACCACCGCGCGGGCGTCGACGGCCAAGTCCTCGCCGACCGCGACGATGGTGTCGTCCAAGATCGCCACGTCGGCCTGGAAGGCGGGCGCACCAGAACCGTCGATGACCCGGCCGCCCTTCAGGACGATGTCGGCGGAAAGGATGTCTTTGACCATGTTACGCGTCAGAAGAACGTCTTGAGGCCGCCCAGGACCGTATAGTCGTCGTCGACCTCCAGCAGTAGCGACCACTTGTCGAAGGTCGTGCACGGATGGGAGATCTCGAAGCCTAGCAGGTCGCCGACCCGCAGGTCCGTCCCGGGCGGAACAGACAGGAAGCCGTGTTGGTCGGCCAGCTTTTCGACAGTGACGTCGGGAGCGGTCTGGGGGGTGACATGCAGGCCCTCGCGATACCAGCGGCGGGCCATCGGCAAGTGGATGTCGAACGAGACGTCGCGCTTGCCCATCATGACGATGGCCTGGTCGGGCTGCGGGCGCGAGATGACCCGGGTCCAGACCTCGAGCGCGGGTTTCAGGCGCGGCGGCTCGCCGATCACGCCGCGATCGTCCATGCGGGCCAGGAGTTCGCGATAGAGGCCGCTGTCGTGGGTGACGTAGCAGCCGCTGCGCAGCACCGGAACCGCCCCGGGCGCGTCGCCGGCCAGGGCGTATGCGACGAGATCGTAATAGGCCGAGCCGCCGGCGGTCAGGATGACCTCGTCCGGATCGGCGAACAGGCCTTCGGCGCCAAGGGTCTCGTAGAAGCCGAGCATGCCGCCGAGATAGGAGTCGACCTGAGTGGCGTCGCGTTTGGCGTGTTCGCTGAAGATCAGGCCTTCATAACCCTCAACGCCATGCAGCTCGATCCGGGGCAGATCACGGATCAGGCGGGCCAGGGCCAGGCCCTCCTCCGGCGTGCGGACGCCGCAGCGGCCGTCGGCCATGCCCAGTTCGATCAGCAGGCGGGCCGGCGGGGCGTCGGGGAAGCGGGCGAAGACGGCCGAGATCGCCGCCGCGCCGTCGGGGGCGTCGACGAGGACGTAGCAAGGGCGGTCGGGCGCCGAGGCGGTCAGCCGCGCCAGGCCCTCGATCTCGGCGCGGCCGACCAGTTGGTTGGCCAGGATGATGCGCGGCGCGCCGAGGTCGTGACACAGCTTCAGTTGCGTCATGGTCGCGACGGTCAGCCCCCAGGCGCCGCCGTCGAGCTGGCGGGTCAGGAGCTGCGGGCACAGGGTTGTCTTGGCGTGGGGCGCAAGCTTCGCGCCGGCCTTGTCGACATAGGCCTGCATGACGGCCAGGTTGTTCTCCAGCGCCGAGCGCTTTAGCACCGCCGCCGGGACCGGCACGTCACCGGCCAGCAGGTTCAGGCCTGCCTTGGCCAGGTCGCGCGGGGTCCGGATCGAACCGTCCAGCGGGATCCCCTTGGTTCCCGGCGCCAGCGTCAGCGTGTCGATGTCGGGAAGCTCCACGCGCGCCAGCCTCAGGCTTGCGGTTTGTAGGCGATGACCTCGATCTCGACCTTGGCGTCGATCATCAGCGGCGACTGCACGCAGGCGCGGGCCGGGAAGCCTTCGCCGAAATAGCTGGCGTAGACGCGGTTGAAGGCGTGGAAGTCGCGGGCGTCGTCCAGCCAGATATTGGCCTTCACGACGTCCTTCAGGGTGCAGCCGGCCTTTTCCAGGATGGCGACGACGTTCTGAATGGTCTTGTGGGTCTGCGGAACGATGCCGCCCTCGACCACGAAACCGCTCTCGTCCATCGCCACCTGGCCGGACACGAAGACGAAGCCGTTGGCGACCGTGGCCTGGCAGAAGGGCAGGGATTGGCCGCCAGTCCCGGTGGCCGACGCCCCGATGCGTTCAAAGGACAAGATAACCTCCTCTGGAGCGAGTCCGGCTCCGACGGGAGCGCTGTTGGTTCGCAAAAGCGTCCATGGATGTAGCGATGTCAACGAAAATGTAGTGAAACTTTCATTTAAGCTATCATTCTGGCCTCTGGACATGATTGTGAGGCGAGATTGATGTCACTATCTGTTGCGGCGCGGCGGGAAACCGTCGGAAGATGCGCCTCGCGGACAAGGGGAACGACGGGATGAATCAGCCGGCCAAGCAGACCCCACGGGCCGAAGGCGGCGACATCCTTCCGCGCCTGAAAGGCATGATGGAGTCGATGACTCGATCGGACCTGAAGATCGCCAAACTGATCCTGAAGTCGCCCAACGAGTTCGTCCGGTCCAGCGTCCGTTCGGTTGCTGCCGACCTCGGCCTCAGCGAGCCCACCGTGCTGCGTTTCTGCCGCACGGTGGGGTGCGAGGGCTTCAAGGACCTGAAGTTCCAGCTGATCCAGGAGCTGGCCCTGGCCCAGGCCATGACCGACCAGCGCGAGCGGGCGGCCCGGCCGGCTCCGACGACCGTCCGTGAAGACGCCGCGGGAGGCGATCGGGCGGCCGGCGACGACGAGGTCGGCGACCGTCTCTACGACACCATTATCGAGGCCTTGAACCGCACCCGCGACACCTTGGTCGAGAAGGACCTGCTGGCCGCCGCCGCCGCCATCGCCCGGGCCGGCCGCGTGGTGATCTATGGCATCGGCGGCAGCTCGGCGGCCCTGGCGACCGAGATCCACAACCGCCTGTTTCGGTTGGATGTTCCGGCCATGGTCTTCACCGACGGTTACGCCCAGCGGATGTCGGCGGCGATCCTGTCCGAGGGCGACGTCGCCATCTTCCTGTCCTCGACGGGGCGTCCGCGCGAGCTGCAGGAGAGCATGGAGCTGGCCAAGTACTACAAGGCCGCCTGCATCGCGATCACCGACGGCGAGTCGCCGCTTGGCCGGGACGCCGATATCTGCCTGCACGTGGGCCTGGCCGCCTCGGGCGTGGAAGAGTTCCAGCCCAACCCGATGCGCTTCGCCCAGCTGTTCGTGATCGACCGCCTGGCCTATGCCGTCGCCGTGGCCCTGGGCGAGCGCGCCCACCTGATGCTGCGCCGGGCGCGCGGCAGCGTCGCCTGGCTGCACGGCATTGCGCCGCAGCAGCCGATCGGGGACTAGCTGACCTCAGTCGGTCAAGAGCAGCGTCCTTTCGATCGGCGCGGCGCTTCTGATCTTGCCCGCGAGGCCGAACTGCCACGCGACGACGGTCACCTTCATAGGCCGCTTGGCGGATCGAGGGATCGGCGTGAACCGCAGCACGCTGCCGTCGATCTCGGCCGGCCCGCGCTTGACGTAGTAGCGCACGGGCAATCCTCGGTCGGACGTCGCCGTCAGGGGCAGGACGCCGCCGGTCGTTCGCAGGCTCACGGTTGGCGGCAGGTCGAAGACGATCGCCTGATCCCGTCCCGTCGTGTTGGCCAGAGGAACGCGGAGCAGGGCCTGCTGTACGGCGCTCTTGTGAGTCTGGTCGCCAGGCTGGGTCGCGACGAACCAGATGTCGCCGCCGCGCCTTGTATTGCTGAAGCCGGTACGATTGAAGGCGAGGGTCCAGGTATCCGGGCCAGCCTGAATGACGGGACCGGTTTCCTTGACGATGGTGATCGGCCCCTTGGCGTGTCCCAGCGGCGCGCCGGCGGGAAGGCTCGTCCATTGTGAGGGCTGCGGGCTTCCGTCCGGCACGTGGTCCAGGAAGGTCGCGTCGAGCTTGAAGCTGACGCCGTCGGCCTGTGGCGGGAAGGCGAGTTCGATCTGCGCGTGACTGGCCTTGGGAGCGACCAGGCCCTTGTCCTGCACGAAGCCGAGCAGCTGCGCGGCCTTACCTCGGGAGAGTTGGTAGTGGTCCTCGGCGCGGCGAGCCATCTCGGCGTCGAAATACCAGAACGACTGGTCGCGCGGGCCTGTGTAGTCGCTCGAGCTAGCCGCCGGCGCGGCAGGAGGCCGGTCGGCGCGCCAGCGATCCGCGCGCCAGCCGGCGTCGGGGTCGATGGGGCGCAATGCCCCCGTTCCGGAGCGCGGAAATCTTGCGTCGGCGGCCTTTCGGATGAAGCGCCCGACGTAGTCCGCCAGCGCGTCGGAAACGTCGAAATGACCGTGGCCCGCGTCGGCATAGAGGGATATGGGCGTCTTTGGGTGGGCCTTCAGATAGGCCAGCGCTGGCGCCAGGCGATCCTCGCGCCATTCATATTCGCCCATGATCATCAGGGCGGGAACGCCGTCGAGGGGTCGTGCACCCCAATCCGGATTGGGCTTGCCGCTCCCGGTCAGAGGCGTAAGGGGCGCGTCTCCTTTCAGCGAGATCAGGGCCAGCGTGCGCTCGGGCGCCCATGCGGCGAAGTTCCAGGGGAAACTGGCGGCGGTGGAGTGGCCTACCGGCACGATCGGCGCGGTCGCCAGTTCGGCATAGCCGGATTCCTCGGCCAGCGCTTTCATCAGGCGGTCGACCCGGTCGCCGGCTCCGGCCGGGAAGTCGAACACCATGTCGAACATCGGCGTCACCCAGACCTCGCCGATACAGGCCTTCGAAAGCGCGCGCCGGAAGATCGGCACCTCGAACAGCGGCTCCTCGAGCAGATTGTGCTGACCGAGGACCACGGCGCGGATCGTCTTGCAGGCCGGCGGAACCCAAAGGAAAGCCTCGGGAGGAGCGTTGGTCTCCCGAGACACGACGCCCTCGAGCGGAACGGACCATTGATAGACGGCATCGGCCTTCGCCATCCCCGCCGTCGACGCGAGGGCGAGGATGAGCCCCGCCTGAAACGCTGTTTTCACGCGCCGACTCATCCAGACCAATTCTCCGCTATGACCTCATTTATGATATCGTTATCAACACCATTTTTGAGGCGGCGGCAATGTCTGCTGGTTCGCAAGGATGGGTGTCAGTGCGCGGGCGTCAGCGTCACCGCGTCCAGCGCCCACAGCATTTCCTGCTTGGGGCGGTTGAAGGTCAGGCAGACGTCCTTCACGCCCGCCGTCGCCGGGATTTTCGCCGTCACCTCCGACAGGCCCGCCTTTCCGGCGGCGGCCGCGTCGATTGGGATCAGGGCCAGGAGCTGGCCTTCGCAGACCGGGCCGTTGGTCTCGCGCTTGCGCACGACCAGTTCGCCGTAGGGGCTGGTGGTCGGCTTGTCGAAGTGGACGATGCGGCGGCCGCCGGCCAGCTGGAAGTTGAACGGGGCCTGGCCGATCCTTGCCGTCAGGGTTGCGCCCTTGGCGACGTCGGCGTCGGCCCAGACCCAGCAGGGCCGGTAGTTGCCGATCATGAACACCGGCCGCTTGCCCTCGCGCGGGAAGTCGGCCTCCAGGCGGATCGGTATGGTCTCGCCGCAGAACTTCAGGTTCGTGCTGACCCGGGTGTTCAGGGCGTTCATCGAGACATCGATGTCGCGCACGGCGCCCAGCGGATGGCCGTTCAGGAAGGTGCGGGCCTTGAGCTTCGTGCCGTCCGTCAGGGCCAGCGGCGCGCCGTAGAGCGAAGAGGTCGCTGTCGGGATCTGGCCGCCGGTGGCGTAGCGGATCTCCCCGACATCCAGCCCCGAGGCTAGGGTGACGCCGATCTTGCCGTCCTGCTTGGAAAGCGTCGCCTCGGGCTCGAACGGGACGTCGTCATGGGCCACACCCAGCGTGTCGAGCTGCTTCAGCAGCACTGGCAGGCCGTTGCTGTAGCGGCTCCAGTCGCGGCGGTCGCGCGCCGTCCAGCCCAGCTCGGCCACGGCGGTGAGGCGCGGGAAGACCATGGTCTCGACCCGTCTGGCGTCGCGCTGGTGCTCGGCGAAGGTGTTGCCCTGGACACCCAGGACGTGGCGCGCCTGTTCCTCGGTCAAGCCCTCGGCGGTGGCGTCGAAGGTGTAGACGCCCTTCAGCGTCGAGGGCTCGCTGCGGCCGGGCGGCTCGTTGGGCGAGAAGCTCTGGCGGCTGTCCAGATAGAGCTGCGGCTGCGGCGTCAGGATGGCGTCGTGGCCGTGGCGGGCGGCTTCGGCGGCGCGGTCGACGCCGCGCCAGGCCATCACGATCGAATGTGGATCCGCGCCGCCTTCCAGGATCTCGTCCCAGCCGATGATGCGCTTGCCCTGGGTCGCCAGATGCTTGGCGATGCGGGCGATGAACCAGCTCTGCAGCTTGTCCTCGTCGGCCAGGCCCAGTTGCCTGATTTTGGCCTGGATCTTCGGGCTGGCCTGCCACTGGTTCTTGATCGCCTCGTCGCCGCCGATGTGGACGTACGGGGCAGGGAAGATGGTGGCCATCTCGTCCAGGACCGCCTCGAGGAAGGCGAAGGTCGAGTCGTCCACGTTGAAGAGGTTGGCGTAGACGCCCCAATCCGACATGCCGGAGAGCGGGGCCTCGCCGGTGACGCCCAGCTCCGGATAGGCGGTGATCGCCGCGGTGGCGTGGCCAGGCAACTCGACCTCCGGCACGACCATGATGTTGCGGGCCGCGGCATAGGCGACGATCTCGCGCGCCTGATCCTGGGTGTAGAAGCCACCATAGGGTTCGTACCGGGCGGGAGCGGGACGGTAGGCGTCCGCGCCCTTGGGGATGCGCCAGGCGCCAACGCCGGTCAGCTTCGGATAGGCCTTGATCTCCAGTCGCCAGCCCTGGTCGTCGGTCAGGTGCCAGTGCAGGACGTTCAGCTTGTGGGCCGCCATGGCGTCGATCAGGCGCTTGATGTCGTCGACGCTCTGGAAGTGGCGGGCGCTGTCCAGCATGAAGCCCCGCCAGGCGTAGCGAGGCTGGTCCTTGATGATGATCGCGGGCAGGGCGGGGCCGTTGGTCGCCAGCTGCCAGACGGTGATCGCGCCATAAAACAGACCCTTGCGGTCGCCGGCGGCGATGGTCACGCTCGAGGTCGCTACATTGACGGCGTAGTCCTCGCCCGTGCTGTCCGAGCGTTTCAACGCGATGGCGCCGGCCGGCACGGGGCCGCCTTCGATGATCTTCAGACTGGGGTGACCCTCGCGCATCAGCATATCGCGCAGCTGCTGGGCCACGGCCTTGGCCTCGGCGTCGCCCGCGGGCACATGAATGCGCGTGCGGGCCGAGAGCTGGAAAGCCCCTTTCCGGACGACGACGTCGGCGGGCCAGGGGATGAGGGCCGGGGTATTCGCCGCCAGGGCGGGCGAGGAAAGGCACGAGACGGCCGCCAGGGCCAGAATCAGAGCGCGGGGGCGGTGAAAAGCCGTCATGTCGAGGTCCTCCCGGCGTTCGCTGCGATCATGTTTGATAGCGTGACTACATTGCGACTTTCGCCAGGTCGAGGGGCTCGTGGCTATTTGGGGTTGGCGTCGCAAGCGCTGACGTCTGGGTAGAGTTTCTGAAAGATGCTGAAAATACAAAGCATAATGCTTTGGGACCGGTAGCATGGCGTGGTGGCCGTTTCGAGCGTTGCGGGCGCGGCGCCCCGTTCTTGAGCATCGCACTTTCACTTTGAAAAATATAGGGAATTTCCGAAGTGGCGACTGAAAATCGGGCATTGATTTTACTGTAGCTACATAAATGTATGTTTTGTGATTGACGTTCTTTCTGCCGCGTGCCTATCCTCATCTCGTTCTGTTCAAGGTCTCCAATGTAGAAAATGCGAATTCATCGCAAGTATTCAATGGTATCTTGAAGTTGAAGAGATGACGGCGCTCATGCGTCGAAAATAAAACAAGTAGTGCGATGCAGTCAGCGCTCCACAAGAGAGCGCCAGGAGATGGTCTTCTCAGCACGGGGGTAGGGATTTTGTTCAAGTTCAATCGCGGGTTCTACGTCGGTACGGCGTCGGCCCTGGCGCTGCTGTCCTGGGGGACGGTCGCGAGCGCCCAACAGCAAGCGGATACGGCGGGCAGCGAAACGACTATTTCTGAAGTCGTCGTCACGGGGTCACGCATCAATTCACGCGGCTTCACCCAGCCGACGCCGACCACGACGGTCACGGCCGAGGACCTGGAGAAGGCTTCGCAGCCCAACATCTTCGCGGCCATCACCCAGATGCCGGCCCTGCAGGGCAGCACGGGCAAGACGGTGGGTGTCAACGGCACCAGCTCGGGCGCCCAGGGGCTCAGTTCGTTCAGCCTGCGGGGCCTTGGCGCCATTCGCACGCTGACGATGCTGGACGGCCAGCGCGTCACCCCGGCCAACATCACCGGCGTCACCGACGTCAGCCAGTTCCCGCAACTGCTGATCAAGCGCGTGGACGTGGTCACGGGCGGCGCCTCTGCCTCGTATGGCTCGGACGCCGTCGGCGGCGTGGTCAACTTCGTCACGGACAAGACCTTCGAGGGCTTCAAGGCCCGTCTGGAAGGCGGCGAGAGCAAGTATCACGACAACGACACCGTCGTGGCCCAGTTCGCCGGCGGCAAGTCGTTCTTCGACGGCCGTCTGCATGTGCTCGGCAGCGTCGAGTTCAACCGCGAGGCCGGTGTCCTGGCCGGCGACTTCGGTCTGAACCAGGCCGGCGGCCGCGACTGGTTCAAGTCGCCCGCCATCCAGGTGCGCCCGCTGGCCTCGACCACGGATGGCCTGCCGCAGTATCGCGTCATCCAGGGCGCTCAGCAGATCCAGTACGCCCAGTACGGCCTGATCACCAACGGTCCGCTGCAAGGCATCGCCTTCGGCGCCAACGGCGCGATCCGCCAGTTCCAGTACGGCTCGAACGGCGCCGCCACCGGCACGGGCGCGGTGACCAATTGCTTCAGCCCGTTCTGCGTGGGCGGCGACCTGTCGGGCATCATCGGCGCCTCGCCGACCCTGGCCGCCCGCGTGAAGCGTGAGGTCGCTTACGGGCGCATCAGCTTCAAGGCCACGGACAACGACGAGATCTACTTCACCGTCAACGCCGCCGACGCCTACTCGCTGAATCAGCCGAACATCGGCGCAGAGAAGGCCGGTTTGACGATCCAGTGCGAGAATCCCTTCGTTCCCACCGCCATCAAGTCGGCCTGCGCAACGAACGGCATCACCAGCTTCCAGTTCGGCACCAGCAACGGTGGTTTCGGACCCATCGCGGTGAACATCAAGCGCGAGCAGATGCGCTTCGTCCTGGGCGCCAGCGGCGAGCACAACGTGTTCGGCACGGACTGGAAGTATGACGCCTACTATGCGTTCGGCACGAACCGGATCCGCCTGGACGTCGACAACATCTCGATCACGCCGCGCTACAACGCCGCGATCGACGCCATCGCCGGCCCGAACGGGACGGTGATCTGTCGTGATCCAGTCGCCCGCGCCAACGGCTGCGCGCCGCTGAACGTCATCGGCCAGGTCGCCCTGGACCCGGCCGCCCTGGCCTATGTCATGCCGGCCAACGGTCCGTTCCAGCGCTCGAAGCAGATCGAGTCGGTCGCCAGCTTCAACGTGACGGGCGAGCCCTTCTCGACCTGGGCCGGCCCGGTGGCCCTGGCCTTCGGCGGCGAGTGGCGTGAGGAAGACTACCGCACGATCACCGATCCGTACGGCGACGGTCTGACCGCCACAGGCCAGTACGACGCCGACTACCCGGCCGACCCGATCATCCGCACGGCCGGCAACAACTGGTACGCCGGCAACTACCACAGCGGCCACGGCTACTATCACGTGGTCGAAGGCTATGTGGAGGCCAACGTGCCGGTCCTGCAGTCGGACACGCTGGGCGAGGCCAACATCAACGGCGCCGTCCGCCAGACCAAGTACAGCACGTCCGGCGACGTGACGGCCTGGAAGCTGGGCGGCAGCTGGAAGACCCCGATCCAGGGCCTGCGCTTCCGCGCCGTGACCTCGCGCGACATCCGCGCCCCGAACCTGTCGGAACTGTTCGCCCCGCCGGTGGTGACCAACGCCACCGTGCTCTACAAGGGCGTGGCGACGAACGTCCTGCTGTCGACGGTAGGCAACGCCAACCTGCGTCCGGAAAAGGCCCGCAACACCGAGATCGGCGTCGTCCTGTCCGAGCCGAAGTTCCTGCCGGGCTTCAGCCTTTCGGTCGACTATTTCGACATCAAGGTGAGCGGCGCGATCAGCACCCTGGCCGCCCAGGACCTGGTCGACCTGTGCGTCGCCGGCAACCAGGAAATCTGCTCGGCCATGCTGCTGACCAGCACGGTTCCGAACACCAACTACCTCCGCGTCCAGGCCTTCAACGTCGCCTCGCTGCACAATAAGGGCTTTGATATCGAGGCGGTCTATCGCAAGAACCTCGAGGACTGGGGCCTGCCGGGCCAGGTCCAGCTGCGGGCGCTGGCCACGCACACCGACAGCTTCATGACGAAGTCGGGCGTGCTGGGTACCGTGCCGGTGGAGAGCGCGGGCGTGAACGCCGGCAACACGCCGTACTGGAAGGCCACGTTCACCCAGACCTGGAGCAAGGACAAGCTGAGCCTCTCGGTCTACGAGCGCTGGATCAGCGACGGCCACTACAACAACGAGTTCATCCAGTGCACGACCGGCTGCCCGGTCTCGACGGTGGCGCACCACACCATCGACAACAATACGATGAAGGGCGCGACCTATGTCGACATCGGCGGCTCGTACGAGGTGAACGCGAACACGACGGCCTACTTCAAGGTCGACAACCTGTTCGACAAGGACCCGGTCGCCTCGCCGACGACCAACGTCAGCCCAGGTGTGAACCCGTTCCTCTACGATGTGATCGGCCGGATGTACCGCGCCGGGGTGCGCCTGAAGTTCTAGACGCCAAGCGTTTCGGGCGCGCCGCCTCCTCCTTCTGGCGCGCCCGTTCGCCGGCCGCTCACGCCTCCCCTGTGAGTTGGCCGGTCCAGAGCCCCTCCGACGGTTTCCCCCGCCGGGAGGGGTCTAGATTCCCCGGTCGCCAGGATCGGACCCCACGGCGCCGGGGAATCGCTCTTTCTTCTCTGATCAAGCGGGAGCACAACCCGCAGCTAAGGGGCTCCCGGATGGTGTTCGCGGTCTTCGCGCTGATCGCGCTGCTGGTGGTCCTGATCGGCTGGGGCAAGGTCCCGCCGTTCGTCGCCTTCCTGCTGACGGCCCTGGCCGCGGCCTTCTGCTTCCACATGCCACTCGATCTCGTCGCCAAGTCGATGGAGAAGGGCGTCGGCGACATGCTGGGCGGCCTGACCGCCATCATCTGCCTGGGCGCGATGTTCGGACGGGCGATCGCCGACAGCGGCGCGGCCCAGAGCATCGCCCGCAGCCTGATCGGCGCGGTTGGGTTGCGCTTCATCCTGCTGGCCATGGCCCTGACCGGTCTGATCGTCGGCATCCCGCTGTTCTACAGCGTCGGCTTCGTGGTCATGGTCCCGCTGATCCTGACCATCGCCAAGCGCGCCGACCTGCCGCCGGTCTATGTGGGTCTGCCGCTGCTGTGCGGCCTGTCGGTGGCGCACGGCTTCCTGCCGCCGCACCCATCGCCCGTGGCCCTGATCGGCCTGTTCGGAGCCAATACCGGCCTGACCCTCGGCTATGGCATGATCGTCACCGTCGTCGCCCTGGCGGCCGGCGGGCCACTGTTGGCCATGGCCCTGAAGCGCTTCAACGCCGTGCCCGTCGGGGCGCCCGGACCCGACGCCGCTTTTACTGTTCCCGACGAAGCCGAGACGGCGACGCCCAGCGCGTTCAACAGCGTCACGACCGCGCTGCTGCCCGTGGCGATGATCGCGGCGACCACGGCCCTGGTCTTCGCGATGAAGGCGCCGTCGGAGGCCAAGACGCTGGTGACCTTCATCGGCCAGCCCGTCGTGGTGCTAACCCTGGCCCTGATCTACGCCACCTTCAGCCTGGGCGTGCTGCACGGCCAGGCTTTCACCGTCCAGATGGGCCGCTACGCCGACGCCTTGAAGGACGTCGCCGGCATCCTGCTGATCCTAGCCGGGGCAGGAGCCCTGAAGCAGGTTTTCGTCGACGCCGGGATCAGTGACCAGTTGGGCGAGGTTCTGCGCGCGGCGCCGCTGCATCCGCTGGTGCTGGGTTGGTTGATCGCCATGATCATCCGCGTAGCCCTCGGCTCGGCCACCATTGCCGGCCTGACCGCCGCCGGACTGGTGCAGCCCCTGCTGGCCAACTCGCACGTCGATCCCAACCTGATGGTGCTGGCGATCGGCGCGGGCAGCCTGATGTTCTCCCACGTCAACGACCCAGGCTTCTGGCTGTTCAAGGAGTACTTCGGTCTGAGCCTGAAGCAGACCTTCCTGTCCTGGACCGTCATGGAAAGCCTGGTGGGCGTGGTGGGCCTGATCTGCGTGCTAGTGCTTAGCGCCGTCGTCTGACGCATTTCGATCTCCAGCGTGCGAGGCTCCGACAGCGGACTATCAGATCGCGCCGGGCGGCAGGGCCGTGCTGAACGTGGTCGGGAAGCAAGGGGCTAGAGTCCCAGCAGTCGCCGGATCACGAACTCCAGCGTTTGAGCGGTCAATGGCCGACCCGTGGCGTAGTTGTTCATGGCCAGGCCGCTGATCGTGTCGATCACCAGGTCCGGGTCGGTCTGCGCCGAGATCTCGCCCCGCGCCATGGCCCGCTCGACCACACTGCGGTTGTGGGCTCGGCGGCGAGGAAACTCCTCGCGGTGCTGCGCGACAAGCTCGGGTCGCACCCGGCCCTCGGTGACCAGGAAGCTCATGCACGGCCCCATCACCGGGTCGTTGTAGAGGGCGATCATCTGCTGACCCAGCTGCACCAGATCGCGGACGATGTCGCCGGTGTCGGGCAGGGTCTCGAACCGGAACGCCTCGTTGAACGAGTCGGCCACCGCCTCGATCGGTGTCGCCCAGCGGCGGTAGAAGGTGGCGCGCGGCGCGCCGGCCCGCTCACAGATCTTCTCCAGGGTCAGGCCCGAGAAGCCTTGCTCGGCAAGGGTCTCCAGCGTAGCCCGCTTCAACCGCTTCTCGACCTCCGGGTCGCGCGGCCGACCGGGGCCGCGTTTGGCGGGGGAGGCGGGGGCGGCGGTCACAGTGGTCCTCTCTAGTGTGCCGGAAGCATAGGCGAACGGCGACACCCCGCGCCAGCGGCTTCAAGATCGTGGCCTTGGCCGGGGCAGTGGCTTAGCCTGGCGTCGCGCAGGCTTGAGCGCCGGTCCTCGGGAGGTGTGAGATGCTCTGCGAAATCTGTGGCGGACCCGCCGTCCACTATTTTTCGAAGACGTTCAACGCCTTCAATCTCAAGGATGTGGACTATTGGCGCTGTGAGGCCTGTGGGTTCGTCATTTCCCGCACCCATCAGGAGATGTCGTCCGCAGCCTGGAGCGAGCTGAATCGCCAGTGTCACGAAACCTACCAGGGGCAGGCCGAGAACGTGCTCGACCCCCGCTGGAAGGCCAGGCTGACGGCCCAGGCCTCGGCGCTGGCCCAGCTGGCGGGAGGCGGGCTACTCAATCCGCAGGGGCGCTGGCTCGACTTCGGCTGCGGGGACGGTGCGCTGTCGGCGCTGTGCGCGGACCCGTACGGGCTGAAGCTCCTGAAGTACGACGCGTACATGCCTGCGGGCGACGACTACCTGTCGGGTTCGGCGCTGACCAGGGGCGGCTTCGACTTCGTGATCACCACCTCGGTCTTCGAGCACCTGACGCGGCGGTCGCAGTGGGACGACATCGAGGCGCTGGTCGCGCCGCGGGGCGTGCTGGGCATCCATACCTTGGTGGCGGAACAGGTGCCGGAGGACCCGAACTGGTTCTACCTCCAGGCGCCGCACACCGCCTTTTTCACCAACGCCGCCATGGCGCGGCTCTTCCAGGACTGGGGCTATCGCGCCTCGATCTACAGCGTCGCCGCGAGTCTCTGGCTCTGGTTTCGGTCCGATCCCAAGGAGGTCCAGGCGAAGATGGAGCGGATCAACGCGACGACCGGCAGCGACTTCCTCTTTCGGGAGGGCTTCCTGGACTACTGGAAGATCGATCCGCGGCGTCCGAACACCTGAGGCCGCGTCAGATGTAGCTCCGCAGGAACTCGGTCAGCGCCAGGATGGCCAGGCTCTGGCCGTACGGCATCGAGGTCAGCGGGATGTCCTTGTAGAACTGCATCGAGTGGCCCATGGCAGTGCCGAAACTGACCTGTTTCAGCTCGCCCGCCGCGTCGACATTGGCCAGCACCGCCTGCACGGCCTTGATTGCGACAGTCTCGAACCGGCGCGGCAGGTAGCCCTTCCGCACCGCCTTCAGGATGCCATAGGCGAAGCCCGCCGTGGCCGAGGCCTCCAGATAGCTGGACGGATCGACGATCAGCGTATGCCACAGGCCGCTGGCGTCCTGATGGCGAGTCAGGCTCTCGACCTGAGCGGCCAGGGCGTCGACCAGGAAGGTTCGCAGAGCGTCCCCCGGCGGCAGGTCCAGCATCTCGATGAACTCGGGGATGGCGATCGTCACCCAGCAGTTGCCGCGTGCCCACAGGGCTCCGGCGAAGTGGTGGCGGCCGTTGAAGGTCCAGCCGTGATACCAGAGGCCCGTCTGGCGATCGGCCAGGTACTTGATGTGCAGCAGGAACTGCCGCTTGGCCTCCTCGACATAGTGAGGGCGGTCCAGCAGCAGGCCGATCTTGGCCAGTGGCAGCACCGACATCATCAGCGTGTCGTCCCACAGCTGCTGATAGTTCTCGGTGTCGTAGGTGATGTGCTGGAAGCCGCCCTCCTCGGTCTTGGGAAGACCGTCGTCGGCCATCAGCCACCCGGCCCAGGCCTCCAGATAGGGGCGGTAGGTCTGGTCGCCGGTTTGCTCGTACAGATAGGCCAGGGCCAGGAACGGTGACATCGTGTTGATGTTCTTGGTCGGCGTGCCGGCGGCGAAGCGGTCGGCGTACCACTGGATCATCACCTGGCGCGCGTGCTGGTCGCCAGTCTGCTCGTGCAGCCGCCACAGACCGAAGAGGCCGACCCCGTGGGTCCACTCCCAGTCGTTCCAGCCCTTGGTGTCGATGACCCGGCCATCATCCAGGCGCATCAGGAACTCGCCGGTCTCATCCTTGATGTTGACCAGGTTGTCGACCAGCTTGGTGATCGCGTCGACGACCGCTTGGCGGGGCGTCTGGTGGCTGAGGGCGGCCATGCGGGATCCTTGTTACTGACGCTTATTCAGGACGGGATTGGCGCCCCAAAGTTGATCGTAGCGCCAGCCGGACAGGTCCTCGACGACGCGGGCGTGTTCGGGATCGGACGGCGCGCGCTCTCCGCCCCGGAAGCGCTCGATCTCGTCCAGCAGCACCGCGTGGGTCGCCGGGGTCAGCTTGAAACGGGTCGAGACGATGACGCCGATGATCAGCATGGTGATCGTGCCGACGCCCAGGACGGCGACGATGGCGTGGACCGCCTGCGGGCTCTGGACGGCGGCCTTGGGCACGAAACCCGACGCCTGCATGACCTGACCGACCAGCATGACCGCGATGGCCTGGCTCATCTTGCGCACGAAGGTCATGACGCCCGCGAAGGCGCCTTCACGTCGGCGGCCGGTGACGATCTCGTCGACATCGGCCATGTAGTTGTAGGTCGCCCACGGGATGTAGTTCAGCGCCCCGCGACCCAGGCCCGCCAGCACCACGGGAACCCAGAACAGCGCCGAGGTCGCGCCGAAGCCCGCCGCGTACATGCCCAGGAACGAGAAGACGCCCAGGCCGAAGCTGGCGGCGGCCGCGCGATAGGCGGCGGCGGGCGACAGGCGCAGGGCGAAGTTGATCGCCGCCAGCACCGCGACCAGTTGGACGAGATAGGTCAGGCCGACCAGCTGGGCGACGATCGCCGTCGACCCGGCCAGGGCGAAGATCACGAAGTAGGTGAAGGCGGCGTTGTAGATGTCCTGGCTGATATAGCCGCCCAGATACATGCCCAGGTGCAGGCGGAAGGCGCGGATCCGCAGGGTCGAGAACAGGCTGCGATAGAGCGCGGCGAAGGCGGCGGCCAGGGTGGGACGGTCCCCCGCTTCCTCCTCGTCCAGGCCGGCGGGGCGCTGGCGCTCCCAGCTGAACGCGTAGAGCAAGCCGGCCGCGGCCATGAACAGACCCGCGAAGATGATGCCCATATAGAGGTAGGTGTCGGGCGAGTCCGGCCCCAGCTTGGCGACCAGCCAGCCCGGCAGGAACGCCGCGCCCGCCGCCGACAGCTGCCCGCAGACGATGCGCGCCCCGGCCAGCTTGGCCTTGGTGCGATAGTCGGTCGCCATCTCCGAGGCCAGGGTCTCGTACGGGATGATCTCCATCGCGTAGACCATCTCGAACAGGACGTAGGTGGCCAGATAGTACCAGAAGCTCTGGCCCGAGACCCACATCAGGGCGAACGAGGGCAGCAACGGGATCGCCGCCAGGATGAAGAAGCGCCGGCGTCCGAAGCGGCGCGCCAGGGCGGTGCGGCCCAGGCTGTCGGAAAGGTGGCCTATCAGCGGGCTGGTGATGGCGTCCAGCACGCGGGCGATGCCGAAGATCAGCGTCGCCTGGGCCGCCGAGAGGCCGCAGAAGCTGGTGTAGAAGATCAGGACCCAGGTCCCGACGATGGCCATGGAGCCGCCGCCCAGGATGTCGTTCGAGCCGTAGGCGACGAGGTTGTACCAGCGCACCCGCCGGGGCGTCGCCAAGTCGGGGCTCGGGGCGATGGAGCTGGGCTCGGCCATTCTGTTCTGACTCCCTATGCCCAACCGTTATTCCAACGGCCACACACCTGCAACGTGATTTCCACAATTGAAAATGGAGAAAAAAACGTTCTATTTCGCTTCAGGCCTGGAGGCGCGAGCGCTCATCCCGGCGCGATCCGACGAACCGCGTGGGGCGGAGGGAGACGACCATGCAAAGACGCAGCTTCCTGGCCGGAACGGTCACGATCGCCGCCCTGGTCGTCGCGGACTCCGCCTCGGCGGCTGCCCCGCGATCGCGCGGGCGCGACGCCGTGACCCTGGCGCTGGTCACCGCCGCGGCGGACCAGCAGGCGGCCTCGCTTCTGGCGAGACCCGCGGCCAGCGGCGGCTTTCCGTACGCGCGCGGCACCCTTCGCCGGATGCGCCGGCTCATGGCGCCGTTCCTCTGGCCGGATTCGAAGTACTTCCACGACGAGGCGCTGATCGCGCCGATCGAGGCGCTGCTGGCCAGGGTCGAGGAAGAGCAGAACGACGACGGCACCTTCCGCTCCGGCGGCAACCTGCACTCGCCGCCCGACACCGCCTTCCTGATCGAGGACATGTCGGTGATGGTCGGCGGGCTGCGCAACGACCGGCATCCTCGGAGCCCGGCCATCGCCGCGCGGCTAGTGGCGATGATGCGCAAGGCCGGTCCGGCGCTGGTCACCGGTGGGATCCATACGCCCAACCATCGCTGGGAGCTGTCGGCGGCCCTGGCCAAGATCGACCAGGTCGATCCCGACCCGGCCTATCGCGCCCGCATCGACCAGTGGCTGGCGGAAGGCGTCGATATCGACGTGGACGGCTTCTATTCCGAGCGCAGCTCGATCTACGCGTCCGAGGTCAGCAATCCATCGCTGCTCGTGCTGGCCCACCTGCCGGGACTAGCCGGTCTGAGGGATCTGGTCCGGCGCAATCTCGACACTACGATCGCCCTGGCCGAGCCGGTCGGCGGCGAGGTCGAGACGGTGCAGGCCCGGCGCCAGGACCAGGACCAGCGCCGTCAAACCCTGCACAGCTACTATCTGCAGTATCGCGAGATGGCCTTGCGGAACGGTGACAGCCGGTTCGCCGGCGTCGCCCGCTGGATCGAGCGCAACGACAGCAACCGGCTGGCCGACACCCTGGCCGACTTCATCAACGAGCCCGACCTGATGCGGCCGTTGCCGGCGGAGACCCAGCCCTTCGGCGATGTCCAGCGGTCCTTCAAGACCGTCGGCCTCGTGCGCCAGCGGCGCGGTCCGATCACCGCCAGCCTGTACGCCGGCAGCGACTGGTACGCCGACGGCAAGCCCTCGGCCTTCTTCAACACGATCGGTTCGGGCCTGGCCACCAATCCGACGCTGATGCGCCTCTGGAAAGGCGGTCTGGTGGTGGATGCGATCAGGCTGATCCCGGACTTCTTCAGCATGGGCCACTTCCGGCCGTCCACGATCACGATGGAGCCGGACGGCGCGGTGCGCCTGGGCGGCGAACTGGCCGCGCCGTACTATCAGCCGATGCCGCCCGAAAAACGCCAGCCGGATGGCGCCTATGCGCTCAGCCCTTCGGTCGATGGACGCTTCAACAGCGCGCTCGACTTCGGTCATCGGCCTGCCAGCTTCCGCCGGCTGGGGATCCAGATCCTGGCTCGGCCCGAACCCGACGGCTACCGCCTGTCGTTCGAGACCTCGGGCGAGGAAGCGGTCGACATCACCCTGGAGCTGACCCTGCGCGAAGGTGGCGTTCTTGAGGGGGCACGCGAGCTGGGCGACGGCGGCTTCCTCCTGGTGGACGGGCAGGCCAGCTATCGCCTCGGCGACCAGCGCCTGCTGATCGGCCCCGGGAATGGCGAGGGCCCGGTGAAGGTGAATTCCGGCGAGAACTACAGCTGGGCGGGCGGGCGGCTGCAACTGCCGGGCAAGCGGCTGTACATTGCCGGCCGTACGCCGCTTCGCTACGAGCTGCGCTTGGCCTTCGCCTGAAGGCGGTCAGAGGAACGCGAGCAGCAGGGCGCCGAGCAGGGCGAGGCCAGCCAGGATCGCCGCCAGCCTCGGACGCCACGACAGCAGCAGCACCAACAGCGGCGCGGCCACGCACATCTGGCCGATCCAGGTGGTGACGCCCAGCGGCGCGCCGAACCGAACCACGGCGGCCGTGGCCGATAGCGCCAGCAGCGCCCAGCCCAGGATCCGCAGAACGTGCCGCGAGGGCAGGGCGCTCCAGGCCAGGCTGGCGCCGTGCTTCTTCATCGCCAGGGCCAGGCTGGCGAAGGCGGCATAGCTGATCAGGCCGCTCTCATAGGGCATTGGCGTGTTCCTTGATGGGCGCGGGCTTGGACGTCGCCGTCGGGGCCTTGCGGGCGGGCGCGGGGCGGCGGGGCTCCGGCGGCTTGCGGGAGGCCTTCAGGGCCCCGAACCCGCAGAGCGCGGCGATGGCCAGCATGGCCAGGTCGAAGCTGACGAACAGCCCGTCGCCGGCGACCAGGCTGGGGATCAGCCCGCGATCGGTGGTCAGGGCGTTGACCACGGGGATGGCCGCGAAGGCGATGGCCGCTAGGCCCAGGGTCTCGATCCAGGCGCGTCGGGCGGGGCGCAGCAGCGACAGGACCGCTAGACCGAACCACACCCAGAACATCGCCGACACCTCGAGCTCGGCGCGGCCTGGCAAGTCGGCGGGGATCAGGCGATTGGCCAGCAGATAGGCGGCCATGCCGGTGGGCAGGCAGGCGATGGCGCCGATGTTCAGCCGCTCGACAAGGCGCAGCCCGAAGAAGGGCGCGGCGTTCGGCTTGCGGCGCTTGACCACCCACAGAACCTGGCCCGTCCCGACCATGGCCGCGCCGGTCAGGCCCAGCAGGAAATAGACCCCGCGCAGGGCGGGGTTGGCGAAATGACCCAGGTGCAGGCCCAGCATGACGCCTGCCGTGGAGACGGCGGAACCAGGCGAGGGCGATCTGGATAGCTGCTGGCCGGTCGCGCCCGAGAAGGTGATCGAGTCGGGCCTGGCGTTCAGGCGGCTGGCCGTGGTGCGCAGGACGGTGGCCGTGGCGGCCGAGTCGTTCGGATTGCGGATCACCACCGTACGGGGCGGATCGCCACCCCAGACCCTCGCGGCGGCCTGGATCATCGGACCGACCGGCATCAGCGGCGCGGGCTTTCCCGACGCCTTGCCCTCGGCCGGCGCGCCATAGGCCGCGGCCGTGAAGTCCTCGAACTGCTTGAAGTTCGTCTGCACCGGCCAGGGCATGTACATCGCCACCAGCGTGATCAGGCCCGTGTATGTGATCATGGCGTGGAAGGGCAGGGCCAGGACCGCCGAGGCGTTGTGGGCGTCCAGCCAGCTGCGCTGCCCCTTGCGCCAGCGCAGGGTGAAGAAGTCCACGAAGATGCGCTTGTGGGTGATCACGCCCGAGACGATCGCCGCCAGCATGAAGATCGCACAGACCCCGGCCAGCCAGCGCCCCCACGGATGGGGCAGCTGGAGCTGGAAATGGAAGCGGTAGAAGTGCTCGCCGCCCTTGGTGTCGCGGGCCTCCAGCGGCTGGCCGGTGACGGGATCCAGCTTCAGTTCGGGGCGACGGGGCGCGGGCTTGGCGGGATTGGGCTTGGCGCGGGCGAAGACCCGGGTCACGGCCGTGCGGTCGTCAGGCAGGTAGATGAACCACTGCTGGTCGCTGGGCGAGGTGGCCTGCAGGTGGTTGATGGCCGCCTGGGCGGCTTGCTCGGCGGAGGCGTGGACCGAGCGCAGCTCGGGCTGCATCCAGCGGGTGATTTCGGGGCGGAAGTAGCTGGCCGTGCCTGTCAGGAACATGGCGAACAGGATCCAGCCGGCCAGCAGCCCCAGCCAGGCGTGGATCCAGGCCATCGACTGGCGCAGGCCCCGGACGACCGGCGCGCCGTCGTGCAGGTTCGATCGCATGTTCACGGCCGCACCCCCAGCAGCATGACCGCGCCGCCGGCCAGCAGCGCCGCGCCCCAGACCACGGCGGCGACATAGACCAGCCGGCGCTCGTGGAAGGCCCAAAGGCCAAGGCTCGCGAACAGCAGGAACGACACGATCATGCCCCAGGCCGAGGCCTCGGCCGGAGGACCCGGCAACAGGCGGGCCAGTAGCGAGGACAGGGCCGCGGCGGCGGCGTAGCCGCCGACCAGAGCAGTGAACCCGCGCGCGGTCATCCGCGCCATGCCTGGCCAGTCGGCGGTCTTCTTCGGCTGTCGATCGCGGCTCACGCGCCCTCCGGAAAGCTGGGTTGCGTCTAACCATCCGCTTCGGTAATTGCAACTCATTCTCAATCGTATCGACTACCTATGAGGGGCGTTCATGGTCATCCATTCAAAAACGACGCGCGGCGCGGCAGCGAGCGCGGAAGCCTGGAAAGGGCTGGCCATGACGGTCGCCGCCGTCGCCGCGCTGCAGGGGCTGTGCGTCGGCGCGGCCTGGGCCGATGAGACGGACAGCGACCCGAACGCCGTCGAGCGGGTCGAGATCACCGGCCTGAAGGCGCGCCGCGCCGCCGCCGGGACCAAGACCGAGACGCCCCTGATCGAGACGCCTCAGAGTATCACCGTCATCGATGGCGCCGAGCTGTCGCGCCGCAATGTGCAGTCGATCAACCAGGCGCTGGGCTTCGTCGCCGGCGTCGCGCCCAACCAGCGCGGTGGCATGGTCACCCGCTATGACCAGCTGGTGGTGCGCGGCTTCGCGCCGGGCGTCTTCCTGGACGGCATGCGGCTGATCGCCGGCCCGTACTCGACGCCGCAGATCGACTTCAACCGCATCGACCACATCGACATCGTCAAGGGGCCGGCCTCGGTGCTGTACGGCAACGCCACGCCGGGCGGCCTGGTCAACCTGGCCAGCAAGATGCCGGAAGAGGGTCGCTTCGGTCGCGTGGAAGGCCAGCTGGGCAACTACAACGCCCGGCGCGTGGCCGCCGACATCAACACGCCGCTGGACAGCCAGGGCAAGTGGCTGGGCCGACTGGTGGCCGGCTGGCAGAAGGGCGACGGCCTCACCCAGGGCGCCTTCAGCGAGCGCTTCCACGTCAGCCCGATGGTGACCTTCGAGCCCACGGCCGACACCAGCCTGACCCTGGTCGCGGCCTATCAGGAATCGCCCAGCGGCGGCGGCTATTCGGGCGTCTCGGCCTACGGTTCGGTGCTGGCCAATCCGTTCGGCAAGCTGCCGCGCGACATCAACACCGGCGATCCGGGCTACGAGCGCTACGATCACAAGGCCAAGTCGCTGGCGGCTTTCTTCCGCCACGACATCAACGGGCGCCTGACGTTCCGCTCGAATGCGCGCTTCCAGAACAACACGCTGTCGTATCGCCAGCTGTACGTGGCCGGCTTCGCGACTACAGGGACGGGCGTGAACCGCAACAGCGACTATTCGACGATCATCCGCGGCGGCGGCGGGGCGGACGAGGACTTCAACACCCTGACGCTGGACAACCAGCTGAGCGGCCAGTTCTCGACCGGCGCGATCAAGCACCAAGTGCTGGCCGGCGTCGACTACCAGCGGATCACCGGCGAGAACTTCCAGCAGTTCAACACGGGCCAAACCAGCAACCCGCTGACCAGCATCCCGAACCTGAACCTGTTTGCCCCGGCCTATGGCGGGACCCTGCCCAGCTTCGACCTCAAGACGCTGTCATCGGCCTATGTGAACACCTACACCCGGCGTGAGCAGAAGGGCCTCTACGCCCAGGATCAGATGTCGATCGGCCGGCTGCAGCTGATCGCCAGCGGTCGCTACGACTGGTACGAGCAGGTCACCGACAACAAGAAGAACGCCACCAGCAGCACGCTGAAGCAGAACGCCTTCACCATGCGCGTCGGCGGTCTGTACGAGCTCGCCGACGGCCTGGCGCCGTATGTCAGCTATTCGGAATCGTTCGAGCCGCAAGCCGGCACGACCTGGCAGGGCGAGGCCTTCGTGCCCGTCACCGGTCGCCAGCTCGAGGGCGGTGTGAAGTATCAGCCGAAGGGGACCTCGGCCCTCTTCACCCTGGCGGCGTATGAGCTGGAGCGCCAGAAGGTGCCGGTGGCCGATCCGCTGGCCGGCACGAACGGCATCCCCTCGACCTCGCAGGTCCAGATCGGCGAGGTCCGGGTGCGCGGCGTCGAGCTGGAAGGGCGTGGCGAGGTGGCGCGCGGCCTCAGCGTGGTCGCGGCGGTCAGCTACACCGACGCCATCGTCACCCAGGGCGCGCCCGCCGTGGCGGCGACGGCCACCAACAGCGGCACGCCCACCACGACCGGCGCCCGCCAACTGGGCGTTCCGGAGTGGGGTGCGTCCAGCTTCATCTCGTACGACTTCGGTCGCGGCGGCTGGGCGACCGGGGCGCTGGCCGGCCTGCGGCTGGGCGCCGGCGTGCGCTATGTCGGCGGCTCGGATGGCTCGACGACCTACGCCGTGATCAACAACGTCACGACGTACCAGCGCTTCCATACGGACGGCTTCGTCCTGGTCGACGCGCTGGTCGGTTACGATCTGGGCCAGGTCTCGCCCGGCATAAAGGGCTGGGAAACGGCGCTGAACGCGGCCAACCTGTTCGACAAGACCTACGTCTCGGCCTGTCCGTTCAGCAATAGCTGCTACTACGGTGCGGCGCGGACGGTGACGGCGACGCTGCGGTACAGCTGGTAGATCGAGGCGGCGGGCGGCTCCGGGGCCGCCCGCCGGTTCACTAGATCAGTTCGTAGGCCGGCAGGGTCAGGAACTCTTCCAGCTCGTCGGACAGGACCATGCGCGTGAAGAGGTGCGCGGCTTCCTCCAGGCGCGGCGAGCCGAAGTCGCGGCGCAGGTCGGCCATCTCCTGCGAGAACAAGCTGACGAACAGCTCCGAACTCAGCGCCCGGCCGTCGTCCAGCGCCGCGCCCAGGCGAACCCACTGCCACAGCTGCGTGCGGCAGATCTCGGCCGTCGCGGCGTCTTCCATCAGGTTGTAGAGCGGCACCGCGCCCCGGCCTTCCAGCCAGGCCTGAGTGTAGCGGACGCCGACGCGAATATTCTCGCGCACGCCGGCCTCGGTGCGCACACCCTCGTGCAGCTCCAGCATCTGCGGTTGGGTGATGACCAGGTCCGCCAGCGTCTTGTCGCGCTGGTTCGGCGTTGGCATCAGGCGGTCGAAGACCTCCATGGCCACCGGCACCAGGTCCGGGTGGGCGACCCAGGTGCCGTCGTGGCCGGCGCCGGCCTCGCGCTCCTTGTCGGCCTTGACCTTGGCGAAGGCGGCCTGGTTGGCGGCGTCGTCGCCCTTGACCGGGATCTGGGCCGCCATGCCGCCCATGGCAAACGCGCCCCGGCGGTGGCAGGTCTGGATCAGCTTCAGCGAGTAGGCGCCCAGGAAGGCCTTGCCCATCACCATGGCGGAGCGGTCCGGGGTCAGGAATTCGGTGCGGCGGCCCAGGCGCTTGATGAACGAGAAGATGTAGTCCCAGCGGCCGCAGTTCAGACCGACGATGTGGTCCTTCAGCTCGAACAGGATCTCGTCCATCTCGAAGGCGGCGGGGATCGTCTCGATCAGCACCGTGGCCTTGAATGTGCCCACGGGCAGGCCCAGGGCCTCCTGGGCGCGGACGAAGACGTCGTTCCAGAGGCGGGCCTCGAGGTGGCTCTCCAGCTTGGGCAGGTAGAAGTAGGGACCCGAGCCCCGGGCCAGAGCGGCCTTGGCGTTGTGGAAGGCATAGAGGCCGAAGTCGAACAGCGCGCCGGCGACCGGCGCGCCGTCGACCTCGAGGTTGCGTTCCGGCAGGTGCCAGCCCCGCGGACGAACCTTCAGAACGGCCGGGTTGGCTCCCAGCGCATAGGACTTGCCGGACTTGGGATCGACGTGGGTCAGCTCCCCTTGCCAACGGTCCTTCAGATTGACCTGACCCTCGACGACGTTCTCCCAGGTGGGGGCGGTGGCGTCCTCGAAGTCAGCCATGAACACCTTCGCCCCGCAGTTCAGGGCGTTGATGATCATCTTGCGATCGACCGGGCCGGTGATCTCGACGCGGCGGTCGAGCAGGTCGGCCGGGACCGGAGCGACGCTCCAGTGGGCGGCGCGGATGTCTGCGGTCTCGGTCAGAAAATTGGGCAGTTCGCCGGCGTCGAAGCGGGCCTGCCGCGCCTGGCGGGCGGCCAGCAGCGCCCGGCGGCGGGCGTCGAAGCGGCGGTGCAGGTCGGCCACGAAGTCCAGCGCCTCGCGAGTGAGTACTTCCGCGGCTCGGCCTTCAACGGGACCGGTGACCTGGATGTTGGCGGCGATGTCGAGCGGCATGGGAGGCTTTCCGTGGGCGGTGGAGCGGCTCCCCGAGAGACCCGGGGGGCCGTCGTTGGACTCTGGTCGGTTCTTGTAACTAGGCGCTCTTGGCGGCGCCGTTGGGGCGGACGGTCGGGACGATCTGGTCGCCCCAGTTACCCGTTCCGTCATGGTGGCGCGAGGCGCGCACCAGTTCCACCGAGTAGCCGGCCTCGATGGCGCGGCGCACGGCCTCGTTCAGGCGATGAGAGGCCTCGGCCACCCGGTCGACGGCGCGATCCTTGGCGCTCGAGTCCGGCATGGAGGCGGGGGCGAATTGCGTAGCGGTCATGGCTCTGCTCCTCGGTCGAAGTGGGGAAGGGGTGTGCGCGGCCTATTCGGCCGCGAACTGGTTCATGGTGTTGGCGTGGCCGCCGGCCTTCAGGGCGCGCTCGCCGGCGACCATCTCCTTGAAGGTGTCGCCCAGGTCCGAGCCGACCTCGTGCTGGTGCTTCACCGCCGAGACGCCGCGACGGATTTCCTCGCGCTGCACCGTGTTGACGTAGGCCTGCATGCGGTCCTCGCCGAAGTAGCCGCGTGACAGCTCGTCGACGCTCTTGGCGGTCAGGTGGAAGGTCGGCAGGGTGATCAGGTTGTGGAACACCCCGGCGCGGGCGGCGATGTCGACCTGGAAGCGCGCGAGGCGCTCATCGGCTTCGCGGCCCAGGTCGCTCTTGTCGTACTCGGCCGACATCAGCGCATTGCCCTCGGGGTAGCTGTCCTTGTGGATCTTGCCCTCGGCGATCCACTGGTCGCGAACCTGCTTGCGCAGATTGAGCGTCCAGTTGAACGACGGCGAGTTGTTATAGGTCAGCTTGGCGTTCGGCACGACCTTGCGGATCTCGTTCACCATCGAGGCGATCTCGTCGACATTGGGGGTGTCGGTCTCGATCCACAGCAGGTCCGCGCCGCCCTGGGTCAGGTTGGCGATGCAGTCCTCGATGACTCGCTGGCGGCCGGTGCCATCCTGGAAGGCGAACAGACCGTTGGGCATCCGCACGGGCTTGACGAACGCGCCGTTCTTCATGATCGCCAGTTCGCCGTCGCGCAGCGGGTTCTCGGCCGTGATCGGCTCGGTCTTCAGCCACTTGATGTAGTCGGCGGCCAGGTCGCCTTCGCCCGCGCTGACCGGGATCTTCTGGGTCAGGCCGGCGCCCAGGCTGTCAGTGCGGGCGACGATGACGCCCTCGTCGACGCCCAGTTCCTCGAAGGCCAGGCGGCAGGCGCGCAGCTTCTCGATGAAATCCTCGCGCGGCACGGTCACCTTGCCGTCCTGGTGGCCGCACTGCTTGGCGTCGGAGACCTGGTTCTCGATCTGCAGGCAGCAGGCGCCGGCCTTGATCATCTCCTTGGCCAGCAGATAGGTCGCGTGCTCGTTGCCGAAGCCGGCATCGATGTCGGCGATGATCGGCACCACGTGGGTCTCGAAGTTGTCGATGGCCTTGATCGCGGCCTGCTCGGCGACCTGGTCGCCGGCGGTGCGGGCGGCGCGCAGGGTCTTGAAGAGGTCGTTGATGGCGACTTCGTCAGCCTGGCGCAGCGAGACGTAGATCTCCTCGATCAGGTCGACGACCGAGGTCTTCTCGTGCATCGACTGATCCGGCAGGTGGCCGAAGCGATTGCGCAGGCCCGCGACCATCCAGCCCGACAGATAGACATAGGCGCCCTTGGTCGTGCCGCGCAGGCGCTTGACCGCCTTGATCATCTGCTGGGCGTGGAAGCCCGACCAGCATCCCAGCGACTGGGTGAACTTGCTGCTGTCGGCGTCATAGGCGGCCATGTCGGCGCGCATGACCGGGGCCATCGCGCGGGCGATGTCGAGATGGGTGTTGAACGTGTTCTGCAGCTTCAGCTGGATGATATCGTCGATGTCGACACCGCCCGGCGTCACGCCCTGGGGGTAGCGCGCCAGCAGGGCGTCACGATGGTCGGCATAGATCTTGCGCTGCGTCATGGTCGTTCGATCCCACTACGGAGGCCGGGGGCATTGCGCCTTGCGGGCCAAGGAAAACTCGTTGTGGTGAGCTAACGCTGCGCTGCAGGAAGCGTCGAACCTATTGAAGACAATTTGTCAAAGATCGACTTTGTAAAATCTGTAAAGTCATGACAAATTGACGGAATGGCGACGCTCGAAAAGAAATCCGGCGACAAGAAGCTGTTCCTCGGTGGGCGGCTCAAGCGGCTGCGGCGCGACCTGGGGGTGACCCAGGCGCGGATGGCCGAGGAATTGGGTGTGTCGCCCAGCTACCTGAACCTTCTTGAACGCAATCAGCGGCCCGTGACGGCGCAGATCCTGCTGCGCCTGGCCGACGCCTATGACCTGGATCTGCGCAGTCTGTCGGCCGACGATCCCGGCGGCGGCGCGGGGCTGGAGGAGGTTCTGGCCGACAAGATGTTCGCCGACCTGGGCGTCGGTCGGCACGAGGCGGCCGAGGTGGCCGAACTGTCGCCGGGCCTGGCCGAGGCCATGGCGCGGCTCTACCGCGCCTATCTGGACCGCGGCCGGCTGATCGATCTGGGCGCCTTCGAACGGCCTGACGGCGTCGGCGTGTCGACCGAGCAGTCGCCGACCGACTGGGTGCGCGACCTGGTCGGCGCCCAGCGCAACCACTTCGCCGAGCTGGAGGTGCTGGCCGAGAAGATCGTCGCCCAACTGAAGGCCGATCCGCAGGACCTGGGGCCCGCCGTTCGCGAGCGCCTGCAGAGCCGCTTCAACGTCCAGACCCGGATCATGCCGGTCGAAGTGATGACCGGCTCTCTGCGCCGCTACGATCATCACCGCAAGCGCCTGATGCTGTCCGAAACCCTGGCTCATGCCAGCCGGACCTTCGGCATGTGCTACCAGCTGGGGCTGATGGAAGGCGGGGAGGTGCTGTCGGACCTGACCGACCGCTTCCAGGCGCCCGACCGCGCCAGCCGCCAGCTCTTGAAGGTGTTCCTGGACAGCTACCTGGCCGCCGCGATCATGATGCCCTACGAGCCGTTCCTGGCCGCCATGGAGGCCAGCGGCTACGACATCGAGCGCGTGCGGCCGCGCTTTGGCATCAGCTACGAGCAGGCAGCCCAGCGCCTGACGACCTTGGGGCGCTCGGGTTTGCGAGGGGTGCCGTTCTTCATGATGCGGCTGGACGCCGCCGGGAACATCTCCAAGCGCTTCGCGGCCGGGCCGTTCCCGTTCTCGCGCTTCGGTGGCGCCTGCCCGCGCTGGAACGTTCACGACAGCTTCAAGACCCCAGGGCGGATCGTCACCCAGGTGATCGAGACGCCGGACGGCGCGCGCTATTTCACCTTGTCACGCACCGTGCGTCGAACCTCTGGCCTGCAGGCGGGGCTGGAGGACGAACTGGTCATCGGCCTGGGCTGCGAGCTGAAATACGCCGGCAAGCTGGTCCACGCGCGGGGCCTCGACATCGCCGCACCGATCGCAGTCGAGATCGGCCCGTCCTGCCGGATCTGCGAGCGCCCGGCCTGTCCTCAGCGCGCTGCGGCGCCGATCAACCGCACCCTGCTCGTCGAGGAGAACAGCAAGTCGCTGTCGCCTTTCCCGTTCATCGCCTAGGGATCTTGAATCTAGCGGCGCGGAGCCTTGTCCGCGACGACCAGCACGGCGTAGTCGCTCCGCTGGCCCGCGACGGGTGTGTCGATCAGGGCGATGGCGAGCAGGTCGCCGCCGTGTTTCCAGGCGCGAGCGCGGGCGGCGCGGATCCGCTCAGGCAGGGCCGGTTCGGCCTGCCAGCCCGCAAGCGCACTCTCATAGTAGGTCGCGACGTCAGACCAGGTCGCGCTCGCCGGCAGACTGTAGGCCTTGATCTCCAGCCGCCCGTGGCGCGCCTCCAGCGCATCGCGCAGTTCTTGGGTCACGTCGTCCAGGCGCTGGTCGTGCGCGCCGGCCTCCGTCAGTGGACGGGCCTCGGCGGGCGGTGAGGGACGCGCGCTGGTCGCGGGCGTGCAGGCGGTGGCCATGAGGACGGGAATGGCGGCCATGGTCGCGATCCATCTGGTCGGCATCGGCGTCTCCTGATCGCCGGCGCCGCTTGGGCCGGTCCGCTCCGGATAACGCCCGAAGCGGACCACGGCTCCGGTTGCGGGCTAGCGGTTGGCGTCGAGGACGCGGCCCAGGGCGCTGTCGTAGTCGCGCTCGGCCGGACCTTCATAAGCCTCGTGCGTCGTGGGATCGCGCGGGAAGGCCAGTTCGTAGAAGGTGTCCTTCAGGGAAGCGTCGCCCGCCCCAAGGGCGTCCACCGCCTCCTTCACCGCCGCGTCGGTGTAGAGGCCGACGCCCGCGCCCACGACGGGTCCGGCGGGGCCGGTGGCCAGGCCGACGGCGCTCTTGAAGATCGAGCCGATCAGCTCGGCCTTCTCTTTGTTGGAGGCCGCCACCTTGGCCACGCCGACCTGGGTCGCGCCGGCGAAGTAGCCCAGGTCCTGGGCATTGCGGTAGTAACCGTTGGCCTGGGCGTCGAGGCGAGCAATGGGATTTTCGTTCAGCTTTTCGCCGGTCTGCAGCTTGGCGATGTACCCGCCGATCGTCTTCTGGCCGGACTCGCCCTGCTTGAGCGTCTCGGTCACGAAGTTGGACAGGGCGCCGCCGTAGCGGTCCGAGGTCTCCAGCTGGCGGACCACGCCGGTGACGTCGCTGTCCAGGATCGACTTCAGGCCGTCGCGGACCTTGGCGGCCTCGTCCTTGGCCGTGACGTTGGGCGCCAGCAGGTGATTGGAGCCAGCGATCTCGCCCAGCTGCTTGCCGCCCTCGGCGAAGACGCGCGCCTTGACCGAGGCGTCCGCGCTGGTGGCGGCGGCCTCGAGCACGCTCTTGAGCGTGTCGGCCTTGTAGCTGCCGCTGATCGAGGCGCCGCCCATGGAGGCCGAGGTGTAGGTGGTCGGGTCGGTCGACGACTTGACCACGGCCGACAACTGCTCGTTCGACAGCGACTTGACCGCACGGTCGAAGTTGGAGCCCGAAAGGCTGCCCAGCACCTTGCCGACGGCCGCGGCGTCGGCGTCGCTGTTCTGCGAGATGGTCACGCCGATGTTGACGTCGATCTCACCCTTCAGGCCGTCGGTCGTGCGGCTGGCCATGGCCTGGACGTAGCCGACCTTGGCGTCGGGCGTGGCGAAGCGGGAGACGGAGTCGGCCAGGGCCGCGACGTCCTCGCGCTCGCCGAACGCCTTGGACACGCGAGCGAGCTGAGCGCCCGACAGGCCGTTGGCCAGATCGTTGAAGACGTCGCGCTTCTCGTCGGCCGACAGACCCTGGTGGCCGAAGACCCCGCCGGCGTTGAAGTCCTCGGCCAGGCCCTTCAGGTCGCCGTCCGAAAGCTTGGAGACGACCGCGTTGCGCTCTGCCGGCGACAGCCCGCCCAGGGTGTCGGACACGCTGTGCATGTGGTCGTTGCGGCTGGTCCCCAGGAAGCCGTCGTCGCGAGTCAGACTCTGGATCTTGCCGACCGCGTCGTCGACACGATTGGTGTTCACCTGAGCCGTGACGGACGTGCTGTTCGAGGACGAGACGGACGAGGATCCTCCGGCGGCGTCTAGCATGGCGATACTCCCTGGGATGGCGCCAATTGTTGAGGAGAGGCTATCGGCCGCCGGCCCATGATCTCAGTGGGATGATCCCTAGCTAGGGAAAACCCTACCGGTGCTGGTCTTCCGTCGGGCCGGCGATCGTGGTCGCGGCGGCCAGTTCGGCCGGCGGCCGATCCAGCTTGCTGAACGGGGCCAGCACGAAGTCGAGATCGGCCTGGCCGCGCAACTGGCCCAGGCGCTGGTCGAGGCGCGAGTCCTCGAGGCGTTCGCTGGTCTGCTCGAACTCGCGCTCGGTCGGGGTCTCGATGGCGGCGTCGGTGGTGCGGGCCACGGTTTCACCCACCGCCCCGACGGTTCCGCCGACCAGGCCGTCCTTGCCCAGCAAGCCGTTCTCGCCGAGCAGGCGCTCCAGAAGCCCGCGCTGCTGTGGGGCCAGGCCCGACAGGGCTTCGAGCAGGGTCGCGGGCGCGGCCTGGGTGAACGTCTGGATGTCGAGCCGGCCCGTGGCCTCGAACTCACTCAGCGCCGCTTGCAGCGGATCGACTGAGCGAACGGCCGACGTCTGGATGGCCGCGCCGGCGACGATGCTGTCGATGGAGGACATGACCGATCTCCGCGATGGAGGATCGATCATGTGTTCCGAGCGGCGAGCGGCCTACTGGGGATAACCCTAGCCTAGCCGGCGCGGACGAAGCCGTTGCTGGTCAGTTCCAGCCGCCGCAGGTCGACGCCCATCTCGTTGCGGAAGCGCGCCACGGCCGCATCGCCGAGGCGGCGAGCGGTGGCGCGATCGCCGCGCTTCATGGCGTCCATATAGGCCGCGTGCTGGATCAGGAAGTTCAGCATCAGGATCTCGGACATCTCCTGGCGCTGGGCCTCGTTCAAGCGGGCATAGCCCGGATTGGAGGCGATCATCGGCTTGACCTGATCGCGCACCGCCTGGGCCTGGGCTCGATTGTTGTCGCCGCCATTGGCCATCACCCAGTTCAGGATCCAGTAGCTGGCCATGGCGTCGGCCGTATCGCCGGGGCGCAGGCCGTCGCCGCCGACGATCTGGGCCCAGTTGCGGACCGGGTCGCGCTGAGCCATGGCCTCGGCGATGCGGCGGCCGCCGTCGGGGCCGGCCTGCTTGCCCATCCAGTCGGCGAATTGACGGCGTACGCGGGCGCTGACCTCCGGCGAAGCGCGATAGGTGGTCTGCGTCAGGGCGGGGCCGGCCGATCCAGGACGGCCCAGGAAGCCCGCCGACGGCGAGGCGTAGCGCGGGTTGGGCCGTTGGGCCTGCCGCCCGTAGCCGCCGCCGCGCCCGGAACTGATCGCCGAGTCGACCCTCTGCTTGTTCAGGATGTCGGACAGCACGTAGTTGTTCGGCATCACCGTCGGCATGTCCTGAGCCTTGGCCGGAGCGGCCAGGGGCAGGGCGAGCGTCAGGGCGACGAAGGCCAGGGATCGAGCAAGGCGCGGGGTCATGAACGGGATCCTTTCGTGCTTGGGCTGCCAACGCAGAAAGCGGCGGATTGCTCCGCCGCCTCCCACAACCTTTTTCTGGCCGCTTACTGCTTGCGGGCCAGGGTCGAGACACTTTCGCCGATCGACTTCAGCGCCGTGTTCAGGGCGTTGGAGAGGATCGTGATTTCCTGACCCAGCGCGGTGAGCTTGGCGCCCTGCTGGGTGATCTGCGAGTCGGCCTTCTTGTCGCCGCCCTCGGCCTTGTTCTTGGCGTCGTCGATCTCGCCGGCGATCTTGAGCTGCTCGTCCATCTTGGCGTCGATGGCCTTGCCCAGCGCCAGGGCCAGGCGGACCAGGAAGCTTTCGCCGCCGGCCGAGGCGGAGGCGGCCGCGCGGGTCTTGGCGCTGCCGCGGCTGTTGCCGTCCTCGTCGCTGCCGTTTTCGAGCTGCTCCTGCACGTTCTTCTGCAGCTGGTCGACGATGTCGAACGACTGGCGCTGGATCTCGCCCGTGCCAAAGTCGTCCAGGCCGGCGGCGGCACCCAGGCCCTGGCTGGCCTCGCTGATGTTCTGGATCGCGCCGCCGGGGTCGCCGGCCGCGCCGTGGAAGGTCGCCTGGGCCAGGTCGATCACGCTTTGCGGCAGGCCCAGCTTCTGGCCGATGTTCTGCAGCAGTTGATCACCGATCGACATCATCAGGCCCTTCAGGGCCGTGGTGACCAGCAGCGAGGCGCCGCCGGTGGCGATGCCCAGGGCGCCCTGCAGGGCGATGCTGGCGACGCTGCTGAACAGGTTGCCGCCAATTCCGCTCAAGAACGACATCTCGTTACTCCGTGTTTTCCGTTTGGCTCGGTTTGCTCGGAGGGCCTGGAGACGTCGCTCCGTGCCCGGCGGGATCAGACAACCACCTCGCGTTCGGCGTCATAAGTTGGGGCGTTCCCTAGCTAGGGTTTTCCCCAGCAAGCGGCGGAGGCTGGCCGGCAGCGGGCCGGGCGTCGTCCAGGGCGTTGCGCCAGGCGCTGCCTCGTCGGCCGGAGCCCCGACGACGCGCGGGCGGCGGTCGATGACGGTGATCTGGCCGGCGGTGACGCCCAGTAGCAGAACCTCGTCGCCGTACTCCACCAGGGTCAGGCGCTCGCGCGGACCGACGGGCAGGGCGCGGACGTAGCGGATCTCGTCGCTGGCGCCGGGGCGTCCTGTCTGGGCGCGCTTGAGCAGCTTCAGCGAGAAGAAGGCCAGAGCCAGGACAATCGCCAGGGCGACGGCCACCGTCAGCAGGTCGAGAAGGGCGGAGAGAGCGTTCATCGAGACTCCTCGGGCGGTCGAATGGCGATCTCGGGCGGGGCGGGGAAGGTCAGACCGGTGGACGGCTCGGCGGCCTCGGTGTCGGCGGCTTCCTCGGCGGCCGTCTCCCGCACGCGGCGGGCCCACAGGATCACTTCGGCGACGGCCGCGAACAGGTCCTGGGGCACGATGTCGTCGATGACGGCCTTGTCGCGCAGGGCGCGGGCCAGCTCGACATTGCGGATAATCGGAACGCCCTCCGCTTCCGCGGCTTGGCGCATAGCCGCGGCCATCGGCCCTTCGCCCTTTCCGAGCAGCACCGGAGCCGCATGCAAGGACGGATCATAGGCCAGGGCGCAGGCGATGTGAGTCGGGTTGACCACCAGCACCGAGGCGTCGCGAGCAGCCTGGACCGCGTTCTGCTGGGCCCATTCCTGGTGCATCTGCCGGCGCTGGGCGCGGACGTGCGGGTCGCCCTCGGCGTCCTTCATCTCCTGCTTGATGTCGCGGCGGCTCATCCGCAACCTCTTGATGAAGCTGTGCTTCTGGTAGACGAGGTCCAAGGCCGAGACGAGCAGGAAGGCGGCGACCCCGGCCGCGACCAGCTTGAATGTCGTCGAACTCAAGGCGTGCAGCACGTCGCGCGGCTCGTTGGCGGGCAGACGACTCAACTGCGAGAAGTCGGTGACGATCACCAGCCAGCAGATGACAATCAGCAGTAGGGTCTTGGCCAGCGACTTGGCCGTCTCGACCAGGTTGTCGACATTGACCATCCGCTTCAGGCCCTCGCCGGGGTTCATGTGCGAGAACTTCGGAGTCATCTTCTCAAGGGTGAAGACCGGGCCGACCTGCAGGAACTCGGCGACCGAGCCCAGGATCGCCACGGGCAGGAACGTCACCGCCGACAGCAGCAGCAAGGCCTGGAAGGCGGCCATGCCAGCGACGCGGAAGGCCTCGTCGAAAGGGCGATCGGTCAGCGACAGCACCGTGTCGAACAGGGCGCTCAGCCGCTGCAGCCCAAACGCGCCCAGGCAAAGTCCGATCAGCAGCCAGGCGCCCAGCGTGGCCGTGGACGACATGTCCTTGCTCTTGGCGACGTCGCCCTTTTTGCGGGCGTCGGCCAGGCGTTTGGGCGTCGGTTTCTCGGTCCGATCACCGGAGTCGTTCTTTTCGGCCATCGATCAGCGCGTCCGACCAACTTCGAAACTATCGCTTAGGGCGAGCTTATCTGCCCGAATTTTCGAAAGTTTCCACGGCGAAGTTATAAGCTCTACCATAGTAATTTTCCGTCATGTGTCAGTATACCGATCGTATAAAAAGTCATAATCGTGAGGTTGACAGGATTGATAGTCGAAAGATAGGTATTATTAAGGCTGGGAAACGGGGGCTGGCGCATAGATAGGGACGAGTATATGCGCAAGTTGTGCCTTGGTGTGTCGACGTGTTGCGTAATCTTGTTTCATCCAGCCCTTGGGTTCGCATATGAATGTGAAACTTTCGGCGGCCTGAGATTCAACTCAACCCAGGCGCTCAACGAAAAGTTCACTTTGGCGCTGGCCGATTGCAGCGCTGAAACAAAGGCCGCGGTCGGCTCTGAACAGCTCAGACTCTACGACACGGGCGAAGCGACCCGGATCATTTCAGCCGGACGCTACGTCACGACCTCGCCGGTCGCGCTGAAGCCGCCGCCCAACGTCAACTACGCCGGCCAGATCGCCGCCGTGGGGCGTGACTTCGACATCGATCCCGGATTCCTGGCCGCGGTGATGCACGTGGAATCACGCGGCAACGCCAGTGCGGTGTCGCCCAAAGGCGCTCGCGGCCTGATGCAGGTGATGCCGGCGACCGCCGCTCGGATGGGCGTGCGCGATCCGATCGTCTCGTTGGACGACCCGGTGATCAACCTGCGCACCGGCGCGGCCTATCTGAAGACGCTGCAAAAGCGCTTCGGCAACAATCTCGACCTGGTGCTGGCGGCCTACAACGCCGGCGAGGGCGCGGTGATGAAGTACGGCCGCAGGGTGCCGCCGTATCGGGAGACGCAGGGCTATGTGACCAGCGTCATGGATCGCTATCGCGGCCTGCGCGCCGCGGGTGGCTGGTAACAGCGCCGGAGCCGCCCGATGAGCGTCGAAACCTATCTGAAGCGCGCCCGTATCGCGCCGGCCCGGGGCCTTGCGTCCCGCTTCAGCGACCTTTTCCTGGTCGCGGGGGTGGTGGCCATCGTCGGCCTGATGATCCTCCCCCTGCCGTCGCTGGCGCTGGACGCGCTCGTGGCGGTCAACATCTGCGTCGGCGTGATGCTGCTGCTGGTGGCGATCTACATCTCGACGATCGTCGAGTTCTCGGTGTTTCCGAGCTTGCTGCTGATCACCACGCTCTACCGGCTGTCGCTGTCGATCGCCACGACCCGGCTGATCCTGCTGGAAGGCCATGCCGGGCATATCATCGACACCTTCGGGACCATGGTCGCCGGCGGTAATCTGGTGGTCGGGCTTGTGGTGTTCCTGATCATCACCGTCGTCCAGTTCATCGTCATCGCCAAGGGCGCCGAGCGCGTGGCCGAGGTGGCCGCCCGCTTCAGCCTGGACGCCATGCCGGGCAAGCAGCTGTCGATCGACAGCGACCTGCGCTCGGGCCTGATCGACAAGGACGAGGCGCGCCGCCGTCGTCGCGCCCTGGAGATGGAAAGCAAGCTGCACGGCAGCCTCGACGGGGCGATGAAGTTCGTCAAAGGCGACGCGATCGCCGGCATCATCATCGTGGCCATCAACCTGATCGGCGGTCTGGCCGTGGGCATGCTGCAGCAGGGCCTCGACTTCGGCGCGGCCATTCATAAATACTCGATCCTGACCATCGGCGACGGCATGGTCACCCAGATCCCGGCTCTGCTGGGCGCGATGTCGGCTGGCCTGATCGTCACTCGCACCACCGACGAGGACAATGACGGCCACCTGGGCGACGCGGTCCGCCGGCAGTTCGCCGCCAAGCCGCGCGTGTTCCTGGTGGCTGGCGCGATCTGCTGGCTGCTGGCCCTGATTCCGGGCTTTCCCGTCGCGGTGTTCCTCGTGCTGGGCGGCGTGGCCATGATCACCGGCGCGCTGCTGGACGTGCGGATGCGCGGCGTGCTGGCCAAGCGCGTCGCCGGCCTTCGCGGCGAACCCGCCCGCGGGGAGACCCTGGCCATCGCCCATACCAAAGGCGTCGAGGTCCAGCCGATGGTTCCGCTGCTGCTGGAGCTGGACGGGGTCGGCGCGCGGGTGCGCCCGACCGCCGAGGTGGTGCGGGCCCTGGAAGAGGTGATCGACGAATTCGAGCTGAGGCTGGGCGTGGGTCTGCCCAAGGCCTCGGTCCACTACGGCGTCGACGCGGGTGAAACCCGCTGGCGTCTGCTGGCCTTCGAGGCACCGGTCGGAGAGGGGGGCTGGGTCGATCCCGGCGACCTGAACGCTCTGCGCGACGCCGTGCGCCAGAGCCTGCGCCGCAACGCCGGCCTGTTCATCGGCATCCAGGAGGCGAGCAACCTGCTGACCCGCGCCGGCGCCGACTATCCCGAAGTGGTCAAGGAGGCCGCCCGCGCCCTGCCATTGGCCCGCATCGCCGAGGTGCTGCGTCGCCTGGCCGAGGAAGAAGCCCCGCTGCGCAACATGCGCGACATCCTCGAGGCCCTGGCCGACGCCGGTCAGCGCGAGAAGGACCCTTTCGCCCTGACCGAGTTCGCTCGCGTCGCCCTGCGCCGGCAGATCAGCCACCGCTACGCGCCCGATGGCCGCCTCCGCGCGATCCTGCTGGAACCGGCGCTGGAGCAACATGTCCGGGAGGCGATCCGCAACGGCGGGACCGGCCAGCAGTTGGCCCTGGACCCCGACGTCGCCCGCCGGATCATCGACGCCATCACCGTGACCGCCACCAATGCTGAGGCGACGGTGCTGCTGACGGCGATCGACCTGCGCCGCCACGTGCGCAAGCTGATTGAACCCGAGCTGTTCGACCTGGCCGTCCTGTCGTTCCACGAGCTGCTGCCCAGCCTGAAGCTGGATGTCGCCGGCCGTGTCGCCTTTCCCCGTGAACCCCTGACGGTCGTCGAGACCGACGGCGCGGCGTCCGAAGACGCCGCTCCCGCCGCCGCCTGAAAGCCGGAGATCGAATGCCGAAACGCCGCGACCCTCGTTCCAAGAAGCCTCTCATATGTCGCGGCGCGCTCGCCGCGGCCTGGCTGAGCGCCTGCCTGTCGACCAGCGCCCTGGCCGGCGAGCCGCCGGTGGGTGGCCGCAATGTCGACCTGACCGCGCGGGAGCAGCCGATAGGCCAGTTCCTGCAGGCCTTCTACGCCCAGATGGGCGTGCCGGTGGCGGTCTCGCCCACCGTGACAGGCACCATCAACGGCCTGTTCCGGGGCTCGGCCGCGAAGATCCAGGCCGACGTCTCGCGCGCCTTCGACCTGGTGACCTACTACGACGGCTCGGCGGTGCATGTGTTCACCGCCTCGCAAATCTCCAACCGCAGCTTCCCGCTGTCGGGCTCGGCTGGACGCCGGGTCGAACGCAGCGCCCGCCAGCTGGGCCTGCTGGACGATCGCAACACCCTGCGTTCGACCTCGGACCTGCTGGTGGCCACCGGCACCCCGCGCTTCCTGCAGCAGATCGACGACCTGGCGCGCGGCGGGGCCCAGGCCGAGGCGATCTCGCCGACGCTGCAGTACCGGGTATTCTACCTGCGATACGGCTGGGCCGATGACGTCAGCCTGACGGTCGGCGCCAAGCAGGTGCAGATCCCGGGCGTGGCCTCGATCATCCGCTCGCTGGTCTCGACCGATCCCAAGGAGCGCGCCGGGGCCAGCGCCCGCACCGAGACGCCGATCCCGGCGGCTGTCCAGGGGCTGCGCGGGCAAGGCCTGGCGACGCTGGGCACGCCCAATCCCGCCGGGCCGGACTATGCCGCCAACAACAATGGCACCTTGGGTCTGCCGCTGGCCAACGAGCAGACCGCCTCCTATGCGCCGCAGAACCCGGTCCGCGTCCAGGCCGACTCCCGTCTCAACGCCATCATTGTCCGCGACATCGCCGAGCGCATGCCGGCCTATGAGGAACTGGTCAAAGCCCTCGATGTCGAGCCGCAACTGCTGGAGATCGAGGCGGCGATCATCGATATCGACACCTCGCGGGCGCGCGACCTGGGCGTCAACTGGCGCTTCGACGACGGCAATGGCGGCATCCAGTTCGGGCGCGGTCCCAATGCGCCGTCCGGCCTGGAGGACAGCAACCTGACGCGCGGCAACACCTCGCCGCGTTCGGTCCAGGGCCTGGTGGCCTCGACCATCATCGGCAACGGCGACTACTTCGCGGCCCGCCTGAACGCGCTGGAGACCGAAGGAGTCGCCCGCGTCGTCTCGCGGCCCCAGATCGTCACCCTGTCGAACGTCGAGGCGGTGTTCGAGAACAGCCGCGACTTCTACGTCCGCCTGGCGGGCGAGCGTGACGTCGATCTCTTCAACGTCTCCAGCGGCACGACCTTGCGGGTCACCCCGCACGTCACCCGCGACGAGACGGGCGCGCGCATTCGCATGCTGGTCAGCATCGAGGACGGCTCGCTGACCGCCGACCGGGTCGACAACATCCCGGTTGTGCGTCGCGCGGCCCTGAACACCCAGGCGATGATCGCCGAGGGGCAGAGCCTGCTGCTGGGCGGCCTGACCGTGCAGTCCGACACCAAGGGCGTCAGCAAGATCCCGGTGCTGGGTGGCATTCCGGTGGTCGGCAACCTATTCAAGACCAGTTCGCGGAGCAGCGGCCGCATCGAGCGGATGTTCCTGATCACCCCGCGCCTGGCCTCGGTGGGGCAGGCAAGGGCGCTGCCCGCCGGAATTCGTTACGACGCGCCGGTGCAGGGCGTCGAGAACGCGCCGCTGCCGCCAGCGCCGCCGCTGGCCACCAAGGCCCGAGGCCGCACGCGCGTCGGATCGGCGCCGCCGGCTCCTCCGCCTCCACCGTCCGCGCTGCCTGCCGGCGGCATGAAGCCCATTCCCAATCCCTAGAGGGACACCCTCGATGTTCGCCCAGTCCGCCGCGCGGCAAGCCGCCAAACTCGATGAAGCCCCGGTCGACGATCCCGTCGCCGACAGCTTGCCGTCCCTGATACTCAAGGTGCTGGCCGGCCGGGCGCGCGGGGCCGAGGCGCCGCTGGCCCTGGGTGCGGCGGTGACCATCGGCCACGACCTGGATTGTGATCTGGTCTTGCGCGATCCCAGCGCCAAGGGGATCAGGCTACGCCTGACGCCGGCCTCGCCGTCGGCCGAGATCGAGGTGCTGGCTGGCGAGATCCAGCTGCTGGGCCACTCCTTGGCGGCGCCGGCCCACGCGATCCTGCCCGGCTATCTGCCGCTGATGATCGGCGACAACGCCCTGGCCGTGGGAGCGCCCGACAGCCCGCGCTGGGGCGAGGCCGAGCGGTTGCTGGGCGCGGCCAGCCAGCAGACGGCCGACAATGACGACGCGGGCGAGGCCGCCGCGCCGTCAGCCTTGGATCTCGATGTCCTGGCCGGCTGGCGTTCGATCGCCGCCCGCGCCGCAGGAGCGCTGCGCCGCACGCCGCACGCCGCCTCGATCCTGGTGTTCGGCGGGGCCCTGGCCTGCGTCACCTTTGCCGCCGCCAATGCGCCGTGGGATCTGGGCAAGCCCGACAGCGGCCGCGTCCACGACCTGCTCAGCCAGAACGGGTTCAGCCGCCTGGCCGTCAAGGACGGCGCCGCCGACGGCAAGCTGGTGATCGGCGGGGTGCTGCCGCGCGAGGCTGACAAGGACCGCCTGGTCCAGATCGTCGACTCCCGCAAGCTGCCGGCGCGGATCGAGGTGGTCACCGGCGAAGGCCTGGCCAAGAGCGTCGAGGACGTCTTCACCGCCAACGGCCTGCCCGCCGCGGCTCGACCGCATGGCCTGGCGGGCGTCCGTGTCGAGGTGTCCGGTCCTGCCGATCGCGTGGCCGAGGTCGAGCGCGTCGTGCGCGCTGACGTCCGGGGCCTGCGCGCTCTGATGATCGAGCGGCGGCCGGGTGAGGACAAGGCCGGCAAGCTATTCGAGGACGGCCCCGGTAAGCGGGTCGTGGCGGTGGTTGCTGGCGAGGCCGGCTTCGTCACCACGGCCGACGGGGCCCGCTACTTCCGCGGTTCGGTCCTGCCCACGGGTGACCGGATCGTCGAGGTCGCGAGCCAGAGCGTCACCGTCGAGAAGGACGGCCAGACTACGCAACTGATGTTCTGAATTTCATCAAGCACTTGGGAGATAAACTTATGGCGGACAGCGTTTCCAACAGCCTCGGCAATTTCGGTCTGATGGCCGTGTCGCCGGGCATCAGCGGCACCAACAGCCAGAACCGTCCCGGCTCGTGGTTCGAGGCCATGGCCCACGCCTGGGGCCAGACCCTCGACGCCCAGGCCACTCGGATCACCGAGCTGTCGGATCAGGTCAGCAGCGCTGGCGAGGACAAGCCCTCGACCATGGCCATGCTGACGGCTGAGAGCCTGCGGATGAACTTCATGGCCAATTCGGAATCCACCTCGGTCGACAGCGTCGGTCGGGCGCTGGAGACCATGGCCCGCAAGAACTGAGGCCGGCCATGTCCATCGAAGCCGCGACGGCGGCCGGAGGTCTGGTCGCGCCCGAGCTCCGCGTCGCCCAGGCGCCCTACGGGGCCTCGATCACCGACGCCGTCCAGTTCCAGGGGGCGATGCACGCCGCCGCCAACTTCTCGATCCCCGCCGGGGGGACCGAGCCGCTGGGCGGGGCGCTGAAGGGCGCCTTCGACCAGTTGGAGGTCGTCAACGGTCAAGCCTCCAGCCTGGCGGCCCATGCGCGCGCCGCCGAGGCCAAGGGCGCGGCCGTGACTCCGGGCGAGATGATCCAGCTCACCGTGCAGTGCCACGAGTTCATGTTCAGCTGCCAGCTGACCTCGAACATCGCCAACCGCACGTCCGACGGCCTGCAGCAGCTGTTCCGTCAGCAATCGTAAGGAGCGCGTGATGCGCAGAGGTGTTGTCGCCGGGGTTCTCGTCGCCGTCGCGCTCTTGATGTCGGCATGCGCCGAAAAGGAGCTCTACGGAGGTCTCACGGAAAAGGAGGCCAACGAGATGGTCGCGGTGCTGCAGAGCGCCGGCGTCAGCGCTTCCAAGGCGTCCAAGGACGGCAAGATCTGGTCGCTGCAAACCGAGGCCAACGACTTCCCCAAGGCGGTTGCTGTCCTGCATGACCAGGGTTATCCGCGCGACCGCTTCGAGAGCTTGGGCGAGGTCTTCAAGAAGGAGGGCTTCGTCTCCTCGCCGATGGAGCAGCGGGCGCGGCTGATGTACGGCCTGAGCCAGGAACTCAGCCAGACCATCTCGTCCATCGATGGCGTCGTCCAGGCGCGGGTGCATATCGCCGTGCCCGAAGCCGATCCGCTATCGGAAGAGCCCAAGCCGTCGTCGGCCTCGGTGTTCATCCGCCACAGCCCCGACGTCGATCTGTCCAGCCAGGTGGGGTCGATCAAGGCCTTGGTGACCAACTCGATCGAAGGCCTGCCCTACGATCGGGTGACGGTGGTGTTGTTCCCGGCGCGTCCGGTGGCCACGCCGCCACCCACCCCGGCCAAGTCGCTGACCGCGCCGCTGCTGGCGATCCTGGCCGCCGTCGTCGGGGTCGGGCTCTATCTCAGCTCGCGCCTGCGCAAGCCGGCCAAGCCCGTGCTGACCTTGCGAGCTCCGCGGAGCTCGACCACATGAGCGCGCGGTCGGAGATCCTGGCCCGCGCCCGTGCGCTTAGCGGCGGCGACCTGGGACCTCGAGCGCGGCGCCTGGCTGAGCGGATGGAACCTGCGACGCCGCTAGAGTTCGAGGATGTCGCGGCGGCGCCGGACTGGATCCTGTGGTCCAAGACCGAACGGCGCGACTTGGCGCGCGCCGCCGGCGTCGCGGCGTGCGCGCCTCAACTGCGTCGGACCATCGACGGTCGCGCCCTGCGGATTTTCGCGGAGGCGATCGGTTCGGATCGGCTGGATGCCCTGTTGGCGGCTCCCGCGCTGGATAACGAGGTCTCTCGCGCTCTTCCCACCAACGCCGAGGCCCTGACTGCGCTGGGCGCCGCCGCCTTGCGGAGCGAAGCCGGCGATCGTCCCGGCTTGGCGCGGCGCCTGGCGTTTCTGCTGCCGCCCTCGACCGAAATGCTGGACCCCGCGACGGCTCGCGCCGCCTGCGCCCAGGCCCGGCAGTGGGCGGCGATCGACGGGAAGGCTCAGCCATGACCTACATCCTGCTGACCAGCGCGCCGACCGCGACCCTGCTGAGCGAGCGCGCCGTCATCCCGGCCTCCGACGTCGCTCGTCTGGACACCGCCGCCGAGCTGGTGGCGGCCATCGAGGCGCACCGCGACGCCGTCTTCCGGTCCGCTCGCGCCGAGGGCTTCGAGGCTGGCCGCGCCGAGGGGCTGGAACGCGCCGCCGCCCAGACCGCCGAGGTCCTCGCCGAGACGCATCGCGTCCTCGACGCCGAGCGGGATCGCCTGCGTGGCCAGGCCGCCGCTCTGGCTCTTGAGATCGTTCGTCGCATCGCCGTCGACCTCGGCCCCGACGCCACCGTCGCCGCCCTGGCCGAACGGGCCGTGCGCGACCTGCTGCCGGAAGAGCCGATCCGCGTCCGCGTGGCGGCGGAGCGGGTCGGGACGGTCTCCGCGCGTCTTTGGCCGATCCATGAGCGCGTCGAAGTCGCCGCCGAGCCAGGCCTGGATCCCGACGAGTGTCTGATCGAAACGCCCTCGGGCCACGTCCGCGCGGGCCTGGCTGTGCAGCTCGCGGCGCTGGAGAAGGCCTTCGCCCGCACCGAGACGGGGGCGGCCGCATGAGCCTGGAGACGCCCGATCTGCTGCAGGCCGCCCTGCGCCGCACCCGCACCGTCGAGCGTCGGGGCCGCGTGGCCCAGGCCTTCGGCACCACGATCCGCGCCACGGGCCTGGATGTCCGCATCGGCCAGGAGTGCGAGATCCTCGACCCCGCCGGCGGCGCGGCGATCAAGGCCCAGGTGGTCGGCCTGCAGGACGGCGCCGCGATCCTGACGCCGATGGCCAGCCTGGAGGGCCTTTCGGTCGAGGCCGAGGTGGTTGCCGGTCCCAGTCGGGGCGAAATTCTGGTCGGCGATGGCCTGCTGGGCCGTGTGATCGACGCCCATGGAAGTCCGCTGGACGGCCTGGGGCCCATCGGCGGCGCGACCCGCGCCCACCCCGTATTCGCCGACGCGCCCAATCCGCTGGAGCGGCCGCCGATCGATGCGGTCTTCGCCACCGGAACGCGGGCCGTTGATACGATGCTGACCGTCGGAGTTGGCCAGCGGGTAGGCGTCTTCGCCATGGCCGGCGGCGGGAAGTCGACCCTGCTGGGCATGTTCGCCCGCCACGCCCGCTCGGACGTCAATGTCATCTCCCTGATCGGCGAGCGGGGCCGGGAGGTGCGCGAGTTTCTCGACGACTGCCTGGGTCCGGAGGGGCTGGCGCGGTCGGTGGTGATCGTCTCGACCTCCGACCGGCCCGCCATGGAGCGCGTGCGGGCCGCCCATGTGGCCACCGCCATCGCCGAGGGCTTCCGCGCCCGGGGGCAGAAGGTGATGCTGCAGATGGATAGCGTCACCCGGTTCGCCCGCGCCCTGCGCGAAATCGGCCTGTCGGTCGGTGAGCCGGCCGTACGCCGAGGCTTTCCGCCGTCAGTCTTCGCCGAGTTGCCGCGGCTGTTCGAAAGGGCGGGCGCCGCGCCGGGCGGTGGGGCGATCACGGCCTTCTACACCGTCCTGGTCGAGGACGAGGAGGGCGATCCGGTTGGGGAGGAAGTCCGCTCGATCCTGGACGGCCACATCTATCTGTCGCGCCGCCTGGGCCAGGCCGGCCACTATCCGGCGATCGACATCTCCGCCAGCCTCAGCCGCCTGTTCCCGCGCCTGATGACCCCGGCCCGTCAGGCCGCCGCCAGCAAGGTGCGGGGCTGGATGGCCAAGTACGCCGAGGTCGAGTTCCTGCTGCGGATCGGCGAGTACAAGTCCGGCGGCGATCCAGAGGCCGACGCCGCCATCGCCGCCTGGCCCGCGATCAACGCTCTGCTGCGCCAGGCCCCGCACGAGCGCGTGGCGCTGGACGAGGCCTGGGCGGCGCTTGAGGCTCTGGCCGCATGACGCCCGCCCGCAAGATCGAGGTCCTGGTCCCCGTGGTGCGGCTACGCGAGCGCCGCCTGGATCTGGCTCGCCGCGAGGCCGCTCGGGCGCGCGAGGCCGTGCTCGAAGCTGAGGCGGAGTTGGCCCGCTGCGAGGCGGTCCTGGCCTATCTCGCGCAGGAGGTCGCCCGGGTGGACGCCTGGTTCGCCGAACGACTGGACGGCGCGGCGGTGCAGTCCGGCCTGGCCCGCCGTGAGGCGTTGGTCGCCGCGCGCGCAACTGGTCTTCAGGAGCGCGGCAGCGCCCTGGACGCCCTGGACGCCGCGCGCCAGGCCCTGTCCGAGGCCGTCGCCGCCGTGCAGCGCGCCGAAGGCCGCCGTGACGCCATGCGCGACCAGCTCTCCGGCGCCCGCTCGCAGCGGCGTACGAAGCGTGAGGATCGCGAACAGCTGGACCTGGAAGACCTGACCCGGAGGCGCGCGTGGTGACCGGACGCGAAATCGACACCAGCGCCCAGCGGGTGCGCAATACGACGTCCAATCCTACGGACCGGGGCGAACCGGACTGGCGCGGCGGGCAGGACTTCCAGTCCTATCTGCGCGCGGCCGAACCTCGCGAGCGGACACCGGCCAAGAGTCCATCACGGGCCAAGAAGGACGAGAAGGAAGACCGAGAAGCCGGCGGCGACCTGTCGTCGCTGTTCGGGCCGGTGACCTTGTCGGCGCACACGGCCAAGAGCGAAGGCGACAGCGTGGGCGTGTCGGCCTTGACCGCGTTGACGCAGGGCGCCCAGGCGGCCGAGATCGCCGTTCCTCTTCCGGCGACGGGCGGCGCCGCGGCGGATGTCAACGCCCTGTCCGCGGCCATGGACAATGCCTGGGCCGCCGCGGCCGACAAGGGCAAGGCGCTGACCGTGCTGGTCGAGCGCGCCGCCGTTCTGGGCCTGGAGATCAAGCGCGGGGCCGACGGTTCCCTGTCGCTGATCCTGGCCGCGCGGCCGGACGCGACACCGGAGGTTACTCGCGCCCTGGAAACGCTTCGTCGTCGGCTGGAAGCGCGCGGCCTGTCGCTGGCCGAGTTGCGTTTGGCGATCGGCGACGAGGGCCCGCATCCCAAGGTGCCGGGGACGCTGGAATGACGGCGATGACGCGGTCAGAAGGCCGGCAGGCCGAAGCGGTCGCCGCGATCGGCGCGGGCGTTGCGCAGCACGGCCTCGGCGATGTCGCCTGGCGTATCACCGGCGCGCCAACGCTCGGCCAGGGTCCGGACCAGCCGTCGGCTGCGGGCGTCATGCAGGCCCTCGGCCGGATCCTCGATGTCGATCAGCAGCTTGTCGACATAGAGAGCGGCGGCCCGCGGCGAGGCCGAGACGAGGTCGATCAGCAAGGACAAGGCCGTGCGGAAGGCCTCGTCGTCGAGGCGCTCTCGGGCGATGTCACGGACCAGCCAGACACACAGGAACTCCAGCGGGCCGACCGTGCGCACGGCGCCGCCCAAGCCGCCGTCGATCAAACCGGCGAAGCCGCCCGCGCCCCAGGCCGGAACGCGTGTGGAGGGCAGGCGAGCGGTGATCAGGGCGTGGGCCAGGGCTTCGGCGGCCAGCGCCTTGACTCGCTGCGACCCGAAGTGGCCCAGCGCGGCGAGAAGCTTGGCGAAGCCGGGGTACAGCGCCTCGCCGAAGCCGTCGCAGATGCGCTCGAGCACGTCGACGCGGCCATCCAAGGTGGACTGGGTCTGAAGACCGGCCGCGAGCGCAGCAGCGCCGCCGCGCCAATCGGGTTCGGTCTTCAGAATGCGCTGGGCCGACACTCAGAACAGGCCGTCGTGGCGCAATTCGGTCAGGCGGTCGATCACCGAGCGGGTCGCTTCGTCGGCGCCCAGGCCCGAGGCGGCCAGGTCGATCGAACCGGCCTCGCTGGCGCTGAAGCCCGAGAAGTCGCCGAACGCCTCGGAATCGGCGCGGCGGGTGGATCCGGCGTCGAGGTCGAGGCGCGCGGCCCAGGCGGACGAAAGGCCCTGCAGGTCGTTGCGGATCGTGCTCATGGCGGTCTCCTTCTCAGCCTAGATAGAAAGCGGCGGCCGGGCCGGCCATGCGGGTTTTCCCTAGCGGGGGCCGCATGACGCTGAGTCAACGGTCAAGAGCGGTGTCTGATCCCGCCTGGATGGCGATGTCGGCCTTGAACCTGGCCGTGGCCGCCTTCGAGGGCGCGCCGCCGCGCTTGTCCTGGCGCAGCCCGGCCTTCGCCCGCCTGCTGCCCGCGCTGGAGGAGGGGGCCCTGCCGGGCACGGTGCTCAGCCCCGCCTTCGACGCCGCCGCGCGAGGCGAACCGGCCTGGGTGGCCTCGCCCGAGGACGGGACCGTGTTCGAGGCCCGGGCCTCTCGCGATGGCGACGACCGCGTCTGGCTGATGCTGACCAGCGCCGAGGAGCGCCAGGAGGCCGAGGGGCGGAGACTGGCCGACCGCGAGCGCCTGCTGCTGACCTCGCGGATGATGTCCGTCGGGGAAATGGCCTCGATGATCGCTCACGAATTGAACCAGCCGATCGGCTCGATCGCCAATATCGTCCGCGGCCTGCGGGCTCGGGCGGCGCGGGGCGCACTGACCGCCGAGACCCAGGACGAAGCCCTGGCCAAGGCGTCCGAGCAGGCGCTGTACGCCGCCGACGTCATCCAGCGTATTCGCACTTTCGTCGAGCAGCGTCGCCCCAAGGCCGAACCGCTGGCCCTGGCCGGCCTGGTGCGCGCCACCCTGGACCTGCTGGATTGGGAAATCGTCCGCGACCGCGTCCAGGCGCGATCGGGTCTCCCTGACGACTTGCCGCCGGTGCTGGGCGATGCGGTGATGATCCAGCAGGTGCTGGTCAATATCGCCCGCAACGGCCTGGACGCCATGCGCGACCGGACCGGTCCGCGACGGCTGACCCTGGCCGGCCAAAGCGATGGCCGCTTCGTCGAGGTGACGATCACTGACACAGGCCCGGGCGTACCCGAGGACCAGGCGCTGCGTCTGTTCGCGCCGTTCGCCTCGACCAAGGGCGGCATGGGCGTAGGCCTGGGGATCTGTCGCTCGATCGTCGAGCTGCATCGGGGACGGCTTTGGCACACGGCCGGTCCCGAAGGGGGTAGTGTCTTTCACATCGCACTGCCGATCGCGCTCTCGGGCGCGCAGCAGGAGGAAGAACCATCATGACCCCTCATTCTGCCGAACCCGCCATGGGTGAGGTCTGCCTGGTCGACGACCACGGCGAGTTCCGGGAGTCGGCCGCCTGGTGGCTGGAAAGCCTGGGCTACGCCGTCAGCACCTATGATGATCCACGCACCTTCCTGGACGCGGGCGATCCACCGGCGGGCAGTTGCCTGGTGTTCGACGTTCGCATGCCAGGCATGTCGGGGTTGGAGCTGCTGGACGCCTTGCGCGAGCGCGGCTGCGACCGACCGGTGATCTTCATGAGCGGCCACGGCGACGTGCCCCTGGCCGTCGAGGCGATGAGCAAGGGCGCGGTGACCTTCCTGGAGAAGCCGTTCCGCGAGGCCGCCCTTGAGGCGGCGCTAAAGAAGGCCTTCGCCAGCCTGCCGACAGTCTCGCCCGAGCAGGACGATTTCCAGCAGCGCCTATCGACCCTGACCGAACGCGAGCGGCAGGTGATGGACTTGGTGGTGGGCGGCGACGTCAACAAGGTCATCGCCTACAAGCTGGGCATCAGCCCCAAGACCGTCGAGCTGCACCGCTCGCGGATCATGACCAAGATGGTGGCGACCAATGTCAGCCACCTGGTTCGGATGGCGGTCGCCGGCCGCGTGGACGGCGCGCGATGAGCCCGTCGCCCGAACCGCTGATCGCCGCCTTGCCGTCGCTGTCGCCGAGGCTGGCCGCCGCTCGCGACAGGATGCTGTCGTTGCTCTCCCGAACAATCGGCGACCTGACCTTGAAAGCCGCCATCGCCGAGGATGCGCCGGATGGTCCCTGGGTGGTGTTCGACACCGCCGCCGGCCGCGTGGGCCTGGCGCAGGTCGGGGAGGGCGCGGCCCGCGACCAGGCCGAGGTGCTGGCGCGACTCGACCGGCTGGAGCCGCTGCTGGCGGCGCTGGAGACCAGCGGTCTCGTCTTCGATCCGGTCGATGTCGAGGCGGCCTCCGAAGCCGACATCCATCTCTGCCTCGAAGCCTTCGACGCCGACCGGATCCTTCGCCATGCGGTGGTGCTGGCCCTCGATCTGGCCGTCGCTGAAGGCTGGCCCGGCGCCGACCCGCCGCCCGCTGATCTCTCGAGCTCGGCCGTTCCTCTGCCGGTCGCCTTGACCCTGGACGGTCCGACCGTTCCAGCGAGCTCGGCTCTGGGCATCGGGGATATCGTCCTGCTGCCGTTCGGCGTCGACCGCGTCCTGCCAGCGACCTTGGCGGTCGGCGTTCATCGCGCGTGTGGCCACTTTTCACCTGCCCGGGGGGGCTTCTCCGTCAACAGCCTGGAGCCGATCCTCATGAGCGACTTCGCCGCTTCCGCCGCCGTCGATCCGTCATCCCCCGATCCCGCCATGCTGGCCATCGACCTGCCGGTGGCGCTGCGCGTGGCGTTGGGCGAGGTCACCCTGACGGCGGCCCAGCTGGCCAGCCTCCGTCCCGGCGCGACCGTGACCCTGGACGTCCCGCCGGCCGAGGCCCGCGCCATGCTGTTGGCCGGCGAGCGTCCCGTGGCCAGCGGGCGGCTGGTGGCGCTGGGCGAGGCCTATGGCCTGGTCATAGACAAAGTCGGCGCGGAGGCCTGAGGAATGAACCTCGCCCAGTTCACGCCCGGCTCGGCGCTGATCACAGTCATCCTGCTGGCGCTGGCGCCGTTCGTGGCGGTGATGGTGACGTCCTTCACCAAGATCGTCGTGACCCTGAGCCTGCTGCGCAACGCCCTTGGTCTGCAGCAGGTGCCGCCGAACATCGTCCTGAACGGCCTGGCTTTGATCCTGACGCTCTACGTCATGTATCCGGTCGGCCAGGACATGGCCCGCGCCAATGCCGACCTGAAGCCGACCGCCGCGATCAGCAGCGACACCCAGCAGCTCTATACCTATGTCGACCGCGCCAAGGAGCCGCTGCGAGGATTCCTGATCAAGCACTCCACACCGCGCGAACGCGCCTTCTTCCTGAAGACCGCCCGTCGCATCAACGCCCCGGAACGCGCCGCCAAGATCACGGAACGCGACTTCATCGTCGTAGTCCCGGCCTTCACCGTCTCTGAGCTGTCGGCCGCCTTCCAGATCGGTTTCCTGATCTTCCTGCCGTTCCTGATCATCGACCTCGTCGTGTCCAACATCCTGTTGGCCATGGGGATGATGATGCTGTCGCCGACCACGGTGAGCCTGCCGTTCAAGCTGCTGCTGTTCGTGTTGATCGACGGCTGGGTGAAGCTGGCCCACGGCCTCGTGCTCTCGTACACGTAAAAGGAGCCCGCCATGATGAACGCTCAGGCTATCGAGCTGGTGAACCAGGCCCTCTGGCTGGTCCTCGTGCTGTCGGCCCCGCCCATCGCCGCGGCCTCGATCGTGGGGCTGCTGGTGGCGATCCTGCAGTCGGCCACCCAGCTGCAGGAGCAGACCCTGCAATACGCGGCCAAGTTCTTCGCCATCGTGCTGACCATCTTCGCGACGGCCAGTCTGGTCGGCGGATCGCTCTACAGGTTTGGGGATCGGGTGTTCACCGAGTTCCCGGCCATGATCCGGCGATAGGCTCAAAGGGGAGTCGCATGCCGGACTGGATGCAGGCGATCTTCGGCCAGACCCTGGTGCTGGCCGTCGGGGCGACGCGGATCGCGGCGGCCTTCGCCCTGATGCCGCTGCTGTCGCCCGAGACCGTGCCGGCCCTGGTGCGCAATTCGATCTTCCTGTGCTTCGGCGTCATCGTCGTCACCTTGCAGCCGCAGCTGACCGAGATGGCCCTGCCGACGGTCCAGTGGATCTTGGTGTTCGGCAAGGAGGCGCTGGTCGGGGTGGTGATCGGCTTCTTCTTCGGCACGATGCTATGGGCGTTCGAGGCGGCGGGCCAGATCATCGACGCCAAGGTCGGGGCGACCATGGCGCAGATCGTCGACCCCCTGAGCGGTCATCAGACGTCTCTGACCGGCGAGTTCCTGGCGCGGCTGGCCAACTTCGTCTTCATGTTCTCGGGCGGCCTTTTGTTGATGGTCGGCACAATCCTGGACAGCTACGCCCTGTGGCCGATCGGCAGCCTGACGCCGGTGCTCAGCCTGCGTAGTCTTTCGCTGTTCGAGGGGGAGTTCTCGCGGCTGATGACCATCGCCGTGATGCTGGCGTCGCCAGCTCTGGTGGTGCTGTTCCTGGTCGACGCGGGCCTGGGCCTGGCCAACCGCTACGCCCCGCAGCTGAACGTTTTCGCCTTGGGCCTGGCCATCAAGGCCTGGATCGCGACGGCCGTGCTGGTGGCGATGATGACGGGCCTGGTTCAGGTGCTGCTGAACGAGATGGGCGCGCGGCCCGCGGTGATCCTGCAGGTGCTGAAAACCATGGCCCGCACCGCTGGTGGACCCTTACCGCTAGGGTTTTCCCCGATGGGATAAGCCCCAGCTATCGCCTGTTCCGCGCCGGGAACAAGCTCCTTCCGAGGCCGACGAGCGGCCGAACCTCTGAAGGGGCCTTCCCATGACGACCATCAACGGAGCGCTGACCTCCGGCATAAACGCAGCCCTGCTGTCCGGTTTCGCCGCCGAGCTGGGCAAGAGCATGAACTTCGGTCTGATGCAGTTTTCGCTGGGCTCCGCCGTGGGTGGCTCGGTCTGGGCGCCGCCGGAAGCGCCGCGCTTCACCGCGTCCATGCCGGCCGAGGGCAAGGCCGAGATCGACATCGGCGACGGCTATACGCTGTCGATCAACGAGGCCAGCTCCGAGATCGTGGTCAAGGACGCCGACGGCAACGCGACCCGCATCTGGGGCGACCCGCACGTACAGTACAACGGCAAGAACGTCGGCGACTTCTGGGGCACGATGACCTTGCAGCTGGAAAACGGCACGAAGATAACCGTCAATACCGAGAAGTCGGCGGATGGTCGCGACATGACCTATGCCAGCCAGGTGGTGGTCACACGCGGCGACCAGGCGCTGATCGTCGACGGCGTCAGCGAGCTGACCAAGGGCGACCTGTCCGTCTCGCTGGGCGGCAACGGCTATGCGATCGACGCGGCCAATGATGACGGCCTGGTGATCAACGAGAACGACGCCTCCAGGACCGGCTGGAGCAGCGACCTGACGGGCGCGGATGTCGGCCAGGCCGACTTCAACCTGACCCGTGATGAGAACAAGGCGCTGCTGGAAGGCTTGCAGACCTTCAATTCCAGCCTGGGCCTGTTCCTGACCGGCTGGCTTCTGGGCGGCGGCGTCAACCTGTTCGCGGGCTCCTCGTTGCAGGCCGAGACCAGCCTGGCCGCCCGTTTCCTGGGTCTGCCCAGCCTCAGCGTCTAACACGATAAGGGTCCCACGCCCCCTAGCGCCCCGTCCCCGGGGCGTCCCTCCAGCCCCCGCCTCGGCGGGGGCTTTCTTTATGCGGCGCGGAGATCAGAGCGAGCGGAGTCGATCAGGCGCACGAAGCGCTCGACGGGATCGGCCGCTATGGCCGATGCGGTGGTGGCGCGGTCGGCGGCCAGGGCGCGCAGCAGCGGCTCGACGACCTGGGCCGAGGTGAGGTGAGGGCGCTCGGTCGCATGGGCGCGCAGGTCACGCGCGAAGTCGGCGAGGGCCCGCTCGATACGCCCCGTCTCGATCGGCGAACTGGCGGAGAGACGCGCGGCCACGGTCTGACCGGTTTGGGCGGCGAGGCTGCGCATGTCGCCGGCGACGACGGCATGGCCCTGCTGGTGGAAATCACTCCAGCCCTGGCCGAGGACGACGCCGGGATCGGCGCCGCCCAGCGGATCGGCGACGGCCACGCCAGCCATGGCGCTCATGGCTTCCACGGCCACCCGCGCCACGTCGACATGCTCGGCGGCAGTGCGCGGGATGTCGGACGACAGCGCGACCGCGCCGATCGGTTCGATGGCCTTCATGGGCGGCGTCCTTCTCGGTGATAGCTCCCGTTCAAATCGACGCCGACGCCGCAGCCTTGATAGGTGGTTGAGACCCGCGCCGTGTCGGCGCTGAAGCGGATCTCGAGGCTGACCGGGCGCGCCGAGGCGACGGTAGCGCGCAGGATATCGCCCTGTAGAGCGCCTTCGGCGTCGACCAGGCAGTCGGCTCCGGTGGCCGCGCCATCGGGGCGGCCGCCGCCGGAGAGGGTCACCTGCCAGAGGTTCGGGCCCGAAGGCGCGAGGGTCAAGCGTCCCGGCGCGGGGGCGGTCCGGGCATAGGTTCCGGCTGGATCCGGGCGCGCCGCCGCGCCGCCGCCGAGCGCGGCCAGCGTCAGACACGCGAGCGCGAAGGCTGTCCTCATGCGGTCGGTCTCAGGGGTTGAGCATGGTCAGGGCGTCGCGCCGTTCCTCGGCGAAACGGTTGGCGACCGAGGCCTGCACGGAAGCGCTGGAACTGCTGAAATAGGCCATGCCCCCGCTGGCGTCGCGACGCCCGCGCTCGTCGTAGATGGCGTTGATGAGGGCGCGGTCATAGGTTTGGCCGTCCGCGGGCGTGACGCCTTGGGCCTGCACATTGGCCATGGCTCGAGCGACGACCTGCGTCTCCGGACCATGCTGCACCGAGGTCGACCAGACCACGTCGCGCAGGGCGGCCGAGCGGTTGGTGACGTCGACGCCGGTCTGGGTCTGAACCTGGTCTGCCTGGACCCGGTAGTGGGTGCGCTGGATGTAGTCGTGCTGGGCGGCCCCGAAGGCCTCCGGCTCGCGAGCGGCGATGTCGCGCCAGGCGGCGGTGAAGGCGGCCGTGCCGGGCCGCGCCCCGCCGAACTCGGACGCCCAGCGGCTGCCCTCGTTGGCCAGGAACTCCTGCGGTCGGTTCATGTTGCCGGCGAGTTGGTAGGTTCCATACGAAACACCACCGGGATCGCCAGCGCCGGACGAGACCGTGCCCGGGCCACGTCCGCCGGACTCGTAACGCTCGGAAAGCGCGCCGATCCTCTGGTCGTTCGCCGTGGCGGTCGTGGTGGGCCGCGCTTCGGATTGGGCGTCGTTGGCCGGCGTCGGCTGGTTGACGCTTGTCGTCGCGCCGTTGGGAATGGTCAGTTGCTGCTCGGGGCGGATCAGGTCGGGATCGCGCAGGTTGTTGGCCTGGGCGATCGCCTGCCAGGACACGCCGAGCTTGGCGCCGATCGCCGACAGGGTGTCGCCCGACTTGACGACATAGGTCGAAGCCGCTTCACGCGGGGGCAGGTTCAGAACCTGTCCGGTGCGGATAAGGTTCGGATTGACGATCTGAGGATTGGCGGCCAGCAGCGCGTTCAGCGATACGCCGCGCTCGGCCGCGATACCCGAAAGCGTTTCGCCGGCCCTGACGAGATGCTCGTCGGGAGACGGTCCGTTGGACGCACTGCTTTCCACGCTCTGGCGGCTGGCGGCGGAGACTTGCATCGACCTATCCTCGCAGACCTCTATGCCGAGGAGACTACGAGTCCGCCGACCAGCCCGGCACTAGGAATAACCCTAGTGCGGCGTCGTCAGCCGCCGAAGATGAAGTCGGCCTTGTAGTAGCCCTTGGCCGGATCGAGGATGTCGACGGCGAACGGCGCGGAGCCGTCGGCCAGGTCGGTCAGCCAGGCCGCGTTGGACCTGGCCATGACGCCGACATCGGCCTTTTCGGCCTCGGCCAGCAGCCAGCCGACCATCGCCGCCTTGGTCCCTTGGCCATTGGGGCCGTCGCCACCATAGCTGGCGAAGTAGTCGACGCGGGCATCGATCAGGGCGTGAACCTTGGCGTCGGTCGGCGTCCCGCCGAAGATCGCGGCATAGGCCTTCTTGGTGGCGTCGAACAACGACAGCGTCCCGTAGTCCGTCGTGAACTTAGCCGCGCCTTCGCCGACCTTGCCCAGATTGACCGCGAAGTTGATGTAGCGGTTCTCCAGATTGAAGCTCTGGTAGTAGGCGCTGTTGAGGTTGGCCCCGTTCGGGCCGGTCGGTGAGACGAGGTAGTCGATCCCCGCCGCGCCCGGGATCTTCCCGGTGAAGAACAGATAGCTGAGCGTCGCGACCGAGGTCGTGGCGTCGGCGGCCTTGACCGCTTCGGCGATCGCGCCCGACGGGGTGATGGCGCCGGCGGCGATCTTGGCCGTGAGGTCGGCCGTCAGAACGCCGCCGGCGCCTGCTGCTGCGCTGGTTCGCAGCAGCGAGGCGATCGCCAAGCCCACCATGGCGTCGCCCAAGCTGATGGTCTTGTCCGCGAAGACCAGTTTTTCGACATTGATCAGGGTGTCGGCGCCGTCGCGCGAATTGGCGCGATTGTCGGCGACCGTCCAACCCGAGGCGCCGACGCCGATCGTGTAGTCGTCGGCCGGTCCACCGTAGCGCGTCTCGTCGACGCCGGCCCCGCCATCGATCCTGTCCGCGCCGGCGCCGCCGACCAAGGTGTCCGCGCCGTCGCCGCCGTTCAGGATGTCGTCGCCCGCGCCGCCGAACAGCACGTCGTTTCCGGCGAGGCCGCTCAGGCTCTCGGCCCGGGCGTCGCCGATCAGGGCGTCGGCCGTGACGCCGCCGGCGACCGTCGTCCCGCCGTCGCCAGCCAGGTGCACGGCGAGATGTTCGGCTCCGTCCCACACGCCGCGCCAGGCGATCACGTCCATCCGGCCGTCGCCGTTGACGTCAGTGGCGACCAGTTGGTCGTGCTCGGAGACGTTCAGCCAACCCTCGGGCAACTGGAGGAAGCGGCCGGCCTCGTCGTTCAAGAACACCGCCTGCTTGGACCCGTTCGAGGTCAGCATGTCGACATAGCCGTCGCCGTTGATATCGACGAACTGCACGCGTTTGTTCCAGGCCTCGGCGGTCCGCGCGGGCAGGCGGGCGTCGGTCTCGTCGGTGAAGTGGCCCTTGCCGTCGTTGATGTAGAAGCGGATCGCGCCGAGATTGAAGAAGTCGACGACGGTGTTGACGACCAGGTCCAGCTTGCCGTCGCCGTTGATGTCGACGGCCTGGCTGTCGATGGCGTTCTCGGCCGTCGCCCCGTGCGCCGGGATGGTGATCGTCGACAGGGTCTTGAGGAAATTGCCCTTGCCGTCGTTCTCGAGGATCACCCCCGGACGATTGCGTGGATCCCAGGGGCCCACGAACAGGTCGAGATCGCCGTCGCCGTCGGCGTCGAACAGGATGCTGGTGGTGATCCCCGGATCGCCGCTGTGCAGGTTGGTCGGCAGGCCCGAGCGGCTGAGCGTGAACCCGCCCTTGCCGTCGTTGAAGAGCAGGTAGGGATACTCGTCTCCGTCGCCCTGGTTGCCGACGAAGAGGTCGATGTCGCCATCGCCGTCGATGTCGCCCGCGGCGGCCGAGTGGGTGAAGTCCGTGAGCGCGGGAAGAGCGCTGGTCGCATTGGTCAGCCCCATCGCGCCCGACGACAGGAACAGCGCATTGCGCGCGCCCGGATAAGGCGCGGCGTCCAGGCCATGGTCGGCGAAGAAGGCGTCGGCGCGGCCATCCTTGTTGAAGTCGGCCACCACGATCTGGCGGCCGTGCACGGTCACCGGCGGCTGTCCGGCGAAGAGGGCGTTGGTCGAATCGGTGAAGGTTCCAGCGCCGTCGCCGGTCAGCACCCGGACCGGGACCGCCCGATCCTCCAGCGGATACAGGAAGTAGGAAAGGGTGACGTCCGGCTTGCCATCGCCATTGAAGTCCGCGACCGCGATCTCGTGAACCGTGGCCGCGGTGAAGCCAGTGCGCAGCGCGAACGACAGGTCCTGGGTTTGGAACTTGATGGCCATGGAACGCTCCTCGTTCGCGGTCGAACGCAGGGACCGCGTGGACTCAGCTAATCCACCTCGCCGGGAGCCGGCATCGCCGTTTGTAGGGTGTCGGCGTTCGCCTCTGGACGCGCCGGCCGGCCCGCGCCAAGGTCCCTTCGTGTTCGTAGTGTCGAGGTCGGTGTTTGGCTGAAGACGACCCGCGCCTGCCGCCTTTCCTGCAGGCCGTTCTGGAGAATGCCGACGCCATTCTGGCGACGGCGCAGGCCGCGCCCGAGACGCTGGACGGCCTGATCGAGACCGACGCCGACCAGGCCGAGTTCCTGCCGTTGTTCGATGCGCAGAGCATCGCGGCGGCGGTGCTGGACGCCCGGGGCGCGGTGCGGATCGCCTCGCGACTGTTCGCCGAGGAGGGCGGGGAGCGCTATGTCGATCCTGGTCTGGTCGAGCGCGCGTTGAAGTCCGGCAAGCCGGTGGTGGTTCCTGTCGCTGTCGAGAGCGGCACGGGTTCGGAATCGGTGATCTTCGTCTACGCCTCGGCCGCGATGGCGTTCCCGCTGTGGCATCTGCCGCCCGAACTGGCGGGCGAAGCGCCGGCAGGCAAGGTCGTGGTGCTGACGACGCTGGCGGCGCGGGCCGAGCCCATCGAGCGGGCCTGTGCGGCTTTCGGCCTGACAGGGCTGCAGACGCGCGTCGTCCAAGCCGTGGTGCGCGCCGGCACCATCAAGGCGGCTGCCGCGATGCTGGGTCTGTCGCACGTCACGGCCCGCGAGGCGCTGTCGGAAGTTTATCGTCGGACGGGCGCGCGTCGGCTGCCGGAACTGGTCGGGCTGTTGTCGGGTCTGGCCTTCGGCCTGATGCCGTCGGAGTCCGACTTTGCGCCGCTGCTCGTGGACGTCTGGGGGCTGACCCAGAAGCAGGCCTCGGTCGCGTTGCTGGTCGCCAGCGGCGCGTCGCGGGAAGAAGCGGCCAGAACCCTGGGCCTGTCAGTCGCGGTGGTGCGCAAGGACCTGGAGCAGGTCTTCGCCGCCCTGCAGGTAGCCTCGGCCAGCGAGCTGGCCCGCACCGTGTCGACGATGACCGCTCTGGCCGCTCTGCTGGGCGCCACGCGAGGACAGCTGGGCTTCGCCGACCCCCGCGCCGAGCCCTTGCGGCTGCTGCCTCGTGCGGATGGTACGCGGATCGCCTGGAGCGACTATGGCCTCGCGGGCGGGCGACCCGTGCTGATCGTCCATTCCAGCATGACCTCCCGCCTAGCACCCTCGGCCCTGGTGACGGCCTTGCAAGGCGCTGGCTTCCGGGCGCTGGCCGTCGACCGTCCCGGTTTCGGCATGAGCGATCCGATCGCGGGCCTGAAGGCGGGCGAGCACGATCCCTTCGACAGGGCGGCCGTCGACCTGATCGCGCTGCTGGACGCCCTGCGGATGCCGACTATCGATATCGTCGCGCGCGGCGGGGCCCAGGCTGTGCTTGCCCTGGCTCGGCGTGAGCCGGAGCGGATCGGCAGGGTGGTGCTGGTCAATCCGGATCCGCCCGCGATGGCTGACGATCAGCGGCATGGCCCGCTCGGCGTGTTCAAGGAAGCCTATCTCCGCCGGCCCGAGCTGATCGGGACCTTCGCGCGCCTGATCGCCGGCAGTCTCACCCGCGAACGCCTGCATCGCATGGTCCAGCAGTCCATGCGCGGCAGTCCGCCGGACGAGGCCGCCGTCGCCGATCCACGCTTCGCCGAGGACTACTGGCGTTCGGTGCGCATGTTCGGCACCGGGCGGATCGAGGGCTATGTCAACGAGCAGGTGGCCATGACGCGCGGAGCGAAGCCAGAGCCGCTGCCGGCGCTGAGCCACTGGTCGGTGCTGATCGGCGCGTACGACACCATGCACGACCCGGACCGTGTCGAGCGCTATTGGCGCGAGGTGCTGCCCGATAGTCGTTTCCAGCGTGTCGCCGACGCCGGGCGCTTTCTGGCGATGACCCATCCGCACGAGGTGGTTCAAGCCTTGCGCGAGCCGACCTAGCTCGGCGGCTGTTCCGACAGGGCGTAGATCCGCTCCATCTCCACCCAGGTCTGGCCGGGGGCGAAGGGCAGGGACTTCTGGAAGGTGCGCATCAGGGCGTCCCAGGCCTGGACGTCGGGATTGGCCGCGTCGCGCGCCGCCTTGGCCTGTGAGTCGTACTGGTCGCCCTGTTCCAGGATCATGAACATCCGGTCGCCGACCTGCCAGATCTCCAGCTCGCGGACGTCGTCGGCGCGGATCGCCTCCGTCACGGCGGCGGGCGGAACTCCCGCCTCGTGCCAGGCCCGATAGCGGGCGATCGAGGCGGGGTCGTCGTACAAGTCGACCGCGAAACATCGCCTGACTGTCTTGCTCATGTCGTCCTCGATAAAGGCGTTGACGGGATCGTCGCTACGCCCATAAACATCATACATATGATCTTATGAAGTCGCTCTGCGGGAGGCAAGGCGTGCCCGAACTGTATGGACGGAGTTTGAGCCGCCGCGCGCTGGCCGAACACACCGGCGCCCTGTCGCAGTTCGCGGGCGTGCGCCTGTCGACCCTGGGCGACGGGGTCGAGCGCGGCGTGCGCCAGCTGGAATTTCGCACGGGGACAGGCCTGCGCTTCACGGTCCTGGTCGACCGGGCCATGGACATCGCCGAGTGCGAGCACAATGGCCGGGCGGTCGGCTGGCATTCGCCGTCGGGTTTCCGCCATCCGGGCCTGCACGAGTACGAGGGGGAGGGCGGCCTCTCCTGGTTCCGATCGTTCTCGGGCCTGATGGTCACCTGCGGCCTGGACCACGTGCTGTTCATGCACGACGACCTGGCCGGCCACTATTTCTACGGCCCGAAGAAGACGGTGAGGTCGTCGCTGCACGGCCGTGTCGGCACGATCCCAGCCCGGCTGACCGGCTATGGCGAACGCTGGGAGGGCGACGATTGCATCCTGTGGGCCGAGGGTGTCGTCCAGCAGTCGACGGTGTTCGGCGAGGACCTGCACCTGATCCGCCGCATCGAGGCGACCGTCGGCTCCGACGAGATCCGCCTGCACGACCGGGTGGTCAATCACGGCTTCTACCGAACGCCGCACATGTACTGCTACCACATCAATGTCGGCTATCCTGTGCTGGCCGAGGGCTCGCGCTACGTGGCCCCGATCCGCGACGTGGTCTGGGCGGCCCATGCGGGCGAGGACTACCGCAAGCAGGGTGTCGGCTACCGCATCCTGTCGGCGCCGATCCGTAACTTCCACGAACAGGTCTGGCAGCACGACATGACTCCCGACGCGGACGGGAAGGTCAATGTCGCCCTGGTCAACGAGGCCCTGGGCTTCGGCCTCGAGGTCCAGACCCTGAAGTCGCAGTTCCCGGCCATGTACGAGTGGCAGAACCTTCACGCCGGCCACTATGCCCTGGGCATCGAACCCTCGACCAACCACGTGCTGGGCAAGGACTTCGCCCGCGAGCGCGGCGAGCTGATCGAACTGGAGCATGGCGAGGAGCGCCGTTACGACAGCGTCTTCCGCGTCCTGCCCGACGCGGCGGCGGTGTCCGAGGCGGTGAACCGCATCGAGGGCGTCGCCCGCCAGCCGGCCGAGGACTATCCCGAGCCCTCCGGCGTCTATCCCGCCACCGGGGGCCGTTGAGATGGTCTGGCCCCTGGACCTGGACGGCAAGGTCGTCCTCTACACCGGCGCCGCGGGCGGGCTTGGCCTGCAGACCACGCTGAAGCTGATGGAGCGCGGCGCGACCGTCGTCGCCGTCGACAACGATCCGATCAAGGTCGCGGCCCTGGAGGCTGCCGCGGCGAGCGTCGCGACCGGGCGCCTGGTCGTCTTGACCTCCGACCTCTCGGAGCTGGACGGTTTCCGCGCGTCGCTACGGATCCTGCTAGCCAAGGTCGGCGCCTTCGACGTGGTGATCAACAACGCCGCCATCTACCCGTCGCGGCCGTTCGAGGACTACACGATCGAGGACCACCAGGCGGTCCAGCGCGTCAATGTCGACGCCGCGATCGTGGCGGTGCAGGAAGCTCTGCCGGCCATGCGCGCCAACGGCGCTGGCCGCATCGTCAACATCTCCAGCATCACCATATCGGGCGAGTGGGCGAACCTTTCGCCCTATGTCGCCTCCAAGGGCGCCCTGATTGGCCTGACGCGAGCCTGGGCGCGCGAGTTCGGGCCGTACGGGATCACCGTCAACGCCATCGCTCCGGGGGCCTTCCCGACCGACGCCGAGAAGATCCATCCGGATCCGGACGGCTACACCCGTCATGTCCTCGACAGCCAGGCCATCAAGCGCCGAGGCCACGTCGGCGACATCGCCCACGCCATCGCCTTCTTCGCCGCCGACGAGGCGGGTTTCATCACCGGTCAGACGCTGCACGTGAACGGCGGCTGGGTGATGAACTGATCCAGACAAGGGTTTGTTTTGAAATGGGTATCCTGAGCGGAATTCGCGTTCTCGATTGTTCGATCGCCATGGCCGGTCCGTTCGCCGCTCAGCGCATGGGCGACATGGGCGCCGACGTCATCAAGGTCGAGCCGATCACCGGCGAGTGGCAGCGCCACGTGTCGGCCGGCGGCGCGCGCGGCAACCAGATCAACGTCTCGTTCCTGTCCCTCAACCGCAACAAGCGCTCCCTGGCCGTCGACCTGAAAAGCGCCGAGGGCAAGGCCCTGCTGCTGGAGATGGTCAAGACCGCCGACGTCTTCCTGCAGAACTACCGCCCCGGCGTCGCCCAGCGCCTGGGCGTCGACTACGAGACCCTGTCGAAGATCAATCCGCGCCTGATCTACGTGTCGATGTCGGGCTACGGTGAGGATGGTCCGTACAGGAACTATCCCGGCCAGGACCTGCTGCTGCAGGCCATGTCCGGGGCGATGATGTCCTCGGGTGCGGCCGACCAGCCGCCGCAGCCGGCCGGTCAGTACCTGGTCGACGCCATCACCGCCTACACCGCCTTCGAGGGCGCGCTGGCGGCCCTGTTCCACCGCGAGCGGACGGGCGAGGGGCAGCTGGTCCAGATCAACATGCTGGACGCCATCACCACCATCCAGATGCAGGAACTGTCGGTGTTCACGGTCGGCGGCAAGCCGCAGACCCGCTCGGCCGAGCCGCACGCCCACACCTACATCCGCGCGCCGTACGGCGTGTACCAGACCGCCGACGGCTACATTTCGATCGCCATGGCCTCGCTGAAGACCCTGGGCGCGCTGATCGAGGAGCCGTTCTTCGCCGACCTGGACGACGAAACCGACAGCTGGACGCACCGCGACGAGATCTTCGCCTGCGTGCGGCGGCGTCTGCTGGCCCGCACCAGCGCCGAGTGGCTGGCGCTCTTCCGCGAGCACGACATCTGGTGCGGCCCGGTCTACGGCTATGCCGATCTCGTCGAGGATCCGCAGATCCAGCACAACGGCACCTTCGTCGAGTACGACCACGCCACCGAGGGCCGGGTGAAGGCGCCGGGCTTCCCGATCAAGTTCTCCAAGACGCCCTTGACCATCGATCGCGGCGCGCCGCTGGTGGGCGAGCACACCCGCGAGATCCTGGCCGAGACTGGCCGTTCGCCGCAGGACATTGAGGCCCTGATCCAGTCCGGCGTGGTCCGATCGGCATGAGCGCGAGCGCCTATCGCGGCCTGACCTGGGACCACCCGCGTGGCTACGAGGCCTTGGAGGCGGCGGCGGAGCAGGCGCGGGAAACACTGTCCCTGACCTGGGACCGCCACTCGCTGGAAGGCTTCGAGGAGCGGCCCATCGCCGAGCAGTGTGCGCTGTACGACCTCGTGGTGCTGGACCATCCGCACGTCGGCGAAGCCGTGGCCGCCCAGTGCCTGCGGCCGCTGGAGGAGCTGTTCACGGCCGACGAGATCGCCGCCTGGCGCGACGAGGCCATGGGCCGGAGCCTGGCCAGCTACCACTATGCAGGCCGCCACTGGGCCCTGCCGCAGGACGCCGCTACCCAGGTCATGGCCTGGCGACGCGACCGGCTCGAGACCCCGCCGGTGCTGTGGGATGAAGTCGCGCGCCTGTCCGAGACGGGCGTCGTGGCGATGTCGCTGTCGGGCCCACATGCGGCCCTGAGTTTCCAGTCGATCTGCGCCGCCCATGGCGCGCGGCCCGCCGCCGACGGTGAGACCTTCCTGGAGCGCGCCGGCGCCCGCGCGGCCTGGGATCTGCTGGCGCGGCTGGCGGCCCACAGCCCGCGGGACCTGCGGCCGCTGAACCCGATCGGCATCCTGGAGCGCATGAGCCGTCATGACGACGTGGCGCTGTGCCCGCTGGTGTACGGCTACGTGAACTACGCCCCCGGCGGTGCCTTTGGCTTTTCCGACGCGCCGCGCGTGACGGCGGACGGGCCGACAGGCTCGATCCTGGGCGGCACGGGCATCGGCGTCTCGCGTCGCTGTGCGGTGACGCCGCAACTGCTGGACCACCTGCGCTGGCTGATGTCGCCGGACGCCCAACGCGGCTTCATCCCCGAGCACGCGGGCCAGCCGGCCTTGAAGAGCGCCTGGCGCGACCCGGGCGTCAACGCCCGCTGGGGCGGGTTCTACGCCGACACCTACGCCACCCTGGACGGGGCCAGCCTGCGGCCGCGCTTCGACGGCGCCATCGCCTTCCAGACGGCGGCCTCGCAGCGCATTCGCGCGGGCCTCGACGCCGACGAGCCGGCCGACCGGGTGCTGGACGACCTGCAGGCGCTGTTCGTGCGCCACCGCCCCGTGGGCGCCGAGACGTGAGGATTTCCGAGATGAACCAAGACGTTCTGTTCGCGGTGACGGGCCACGTCGCCGTCATCACCCTGAACCGCCCGCAGAAGCTGAACGCGGTGACGCCTGACATGGCCAAGGCCATCGAGGCGGCGATCGCCGAAGTCGACGCCTCCGACGTCATCCGCTGCGTGGTCATCACCGGGGCCGGCGAGAAGGCCTTCTGCGCCGGCTCGGACATCGCGACCCTGGACCGCTACGAGACCCCCTGGGACTTCCGGAACCGGGGCGACTACTGCGACGCGGTGCGCCTGTGCCGCAAGCCGACGATCGCGGCGGTCAACGGCTACGCCTTGGGTGGCGGGCTGGAGACGGCGATGAGCTGCGACATCCGCATCGCTTCGACCAACGCTAGGTTCGCCGCGCCGGAGATCAAGCTGGGCTGGATCGGCGGCGGCGGCATGGCGGCGGGGCTGGTCCACTCGATCGGCGCCTCGAACGCGGCCCTGATGATCCTGACCGGAGATCCCGTCGATGCCGAGCGCGCCCGCGAGTGGGGCCTGGTCAGCGAGGTCACCGCGCCCGAGGACCTGCTGGCCCGCGCCGAGGCTCTGGCCGAGACCATCGCCTCGCGCGCGCCGATCGCCGCCGAGACCGCCAAGCTGAACCTGAAGGCCGCCCACGCCATGCCCTACGAGAAGGCCGTGGAGTACGAGCGCGACCTGCAGACCATCTGTTTCGCCACCCAGGACGCCGCCGAGGGCCGCGCGGCCTTCGCGCAGAAGCGTCCGCCCGTGTTCCGCCGCCGGTAGAGCCATGCGTCTCCAGCCTTCCGACATCCTGCCGGCCGACGCGCAAGCCCTGCTGTTCGGCCGCGTCTGGTCGCCCGCCGTGGGCGGCCCGGCGGTGGTCCGCGTTGATGGGGAGCGCCTGACCGACGTCTCGCGCGCTTTCCCGACCGCCCGCGACCTGTGCGAGGCCGAGGATCCAGCCGCCGCCCTGCGTGGCGCCGAGGGCGAGGACCTGGGCCTTCTGGCCGACATCCTGGCCAACACCGATCCCGATGCCCGCGATGTGGCCAAACCCTGGCTGCTGTCGCCGATCGACCTGCAGGCGGTGAAGGCGGCGGGGGTCACCTTCGTCACCTCGATGCTGGAGCGGGTGATCGAGGAGCGGGCCCGCGGCGACCTCTCGGCGGCGGCGGGCCTGCGCGGCCAGATCCGCGACCTGGTCGGCGACGATTTGCGACGGCTGAAGCCCGGCTCGCCCGAGGCCGTCGCGCTCAAGGCGACCCTGATCGCCGCCGGCGCCTGGAGCCAGTATCTGGAGGTCGGCATCGGCCCGGACGCCGAGATCTTCACCAAGGGTCAGCCGATGTCGTCGGTCGGGACGGGCGCCGACGTCGGCGTGCATCCGGCCTCGACCTGGAACAATCCCGAGCCCGAAGTGGTGCTGGCCGTCGCGTCTACCGGCCGGATCATCGGCGCGGCCCTGGGCAATGACGTCAACCTGCGCGACGTCGAGGGACGCTCGGCCCTGCTGCTGGGCAAGGCCAAGGACAACAACGCCGCGGCGGCCGTCGGCCCGTTCGTGCGGCTGTTCGACGAGACCTTCGACCTCGAGGCCGTCGGCCGGCTGGAGATCGCCCTGACCGTGACCGGCGAGGATGGCTTCGTCATGCGCGGCCGCTCGTCGCTCTGCGAGATCAGCCGGGAGCAGGCCGATCTGGTCGCCCAGGCGATCAATCCCCATCACCGCTATCCAGACGGGCTGGTGCTGTTCCTGGGAACCCTGTTCGCTCCGGTCGAGGACCGCTACGAAAGCGGCAAGGGATTCACCCACGCGACGAACGACGTGGTCCGCATCGCCTGCGACGAGCTGGGCGCGCTGGTCAACCGCGTGCGTCCGACCGACGCCTGCGGGCCGTGGACCTTCGGCGTCGCCGACCTGATGCGGAACCTGGCCTGTCGCGGCCTGATCTGAGACGAGACGATGAAGCCTAAGATTCTGATCAGTCGACGTTGGCCGGACGCCGTCGAGCAGCGCCTGGCCGCGCGCTATGACGTCACCCTGAACGAGACCGATGTGCCGCTGACGATCGACCAACTGAAGGCGGCGATGGGCGCATACGACGCCCTGTGCCCGACGGTGTCGGACAAGGTGCCAGCGCAGGTGCTGTCCACGCCCGACGCGCGCGTGAAGATCATCGCCAACTACGGCGCGGGCTTCGAGCACATCGACCTTGCCGCCGCCAAGGCCGCCGGCCTGGTTGTGACCAATACGCCGGACGTGCTGACCGATGCGACGGCCGAGCTGGCCGTGCTGCTGATGCTGATGACCAGCCGGCGGGCCGGGGAGGGCGAGCGCGAGCTGCGGGCTGGGCAGTGGGCTGGCTGGCGACCAACGCACCTGCTGGGCCAGTCGCTGGCCGGCAAGACCCTGGGCCTAGTGGGCTACGGCCGCATCGCTCGCGCCACCGCCCAGCGGGCCAAGGCGGCCCTGGACATGGAAATCGCCTATTACAGCCGCCGGCGCGCGGCCGAAGAGGACGGGGCGATCTATCACGACGGCCTGGAGAGCCTGGCGGCCGTCTCGGACGTGCTGTCGCTGCACACGCCGGGCGGGCCGGAGACCCATCACATGGTCGACGCGGCCTTGCTGGGCCGGATGAAGCCGACGGCGATCCTGATCAACACCGCGCGGGGCACGGTCATCAACGAGCCCGACCTGGTCCAGGCCCTGACAGACGGCGTCATCGCTGGCGCCGGCCTGGACGTCTATCAGGGCGAGCCCCAGGTGAATCCTCTTCTGCTGGCCGCGCCCAACGCGGTGCTCCTGCCGCACCTGGGCAGCGCCACCCTGGAGACGCGCACGGCCATGGGCATGAAGGTGGCCGACAATCTCGACGCCTTCTTCGACGGGAAGCCGCCCCTTGACCGCATCGCTTGACGCCGTCGAGCGGGCCCTGGACGGCTGGCGCTGCAGGCAGCCGTTGGTCCTGGGCGTCTGCGGCGCGCAGGGCTCGGGCAAGTCGACCCTGGCCGAGGGACTGACCGCGCGTCTGACGGCCAAGGGCCTGCGCGCGGCGACGCTGTCGATCGACGACCTCTACCTGTCTCATGCGGAGCGAGCGCGATTGGGCCAGGTGGTCCATCCGCTGTTCGCCACGCGCGGTGCGCCCGGCACTCACGACGTGGCGCTGGGCGTGCGCCTGCTGGACGCCGTTCGCGCCGGCGAGGACGTGGTGCTGCCGCGCTTCGACAAGGCCACGGACGATCCCGCGCCTGCCGGAACGCCGGTGCGAGGACCGCTCGACGTCCTAATCTTCGAAGGCTGGTGCGTCGGCGCGCGGGCTCAGGACGACACCGCCCTGGTGATTCCGGTCAACGCCCTGGAGGCCGAGCGCGATCCTGGGGTCATCTGGCGGCGCTTCGCCAACCTGGCCCTGGCCACAGACTATGCCGAGCTCTTCGCGCGGATCGACCGGCTGGTGCTGTTGGCCGCACCGGGGTTCGAGGTCGTGCGCGATTGGCGCATCCAGCAGGAGCACGAGCTTCGCGCCCGCGTGGGCGAGGACGGGCGGACGATGAGCGACGACGAGATCGGCGTTTTCATCCAGCACTACGAGCGCCTGACCCGCCACATCCTTTCCGACATGCCGGCCTATGCGGACCTGACGCTGCGGCTGGACGCGCACCGCCGCCTCAAGGCCTGAATATGATCATCGCCTCGACCACCGACTTCCGGCGCGCCGCCGAACGGCGCCTGCCGCGCTTCCTGTTCGACTATATCGACGGCGGAGCCTTCGCCGAGAAGACCCTGCGGCGCAATGTCGATGACCTGGCCGAGATCGCCCTGCGCCAGCGCGTGCTGCGCGACGTCTCCGCCTTGAGCCTGGAGACCCGGCTGTTCGACGAGATCCTGGCCATGCCGGTGCTGCTGGCCCCGATCGGCCTGGGCGGCATGGCGGCCCGGCGCGGGGAGTTGCAGGCAGCCCGCGCGTCGACGGCGGCCAACATCCCCTACGTCCTGTCGACCGTCAGTGTCTGCGATCTCAAGGCGGTCACGCAGGCCGCCGGCCGGCCGATCTGGTTCCAGCTCTATGTGCTGAAAGATCGCGCCTTCATGCGCGACGCCCTGGAGCGAGCCATGGCGCTGGGCGTCACCAAGCTGGTCTTCACCGTCGACATGCCGGTGCCGGGTTCGCGCTACCGTGATCCGCACTCGGGCATGAGCGGCCCGTGGTCGGGCGTGCGGCGCATGAAGCAGGCGTTGTTCAAGCCCGGCTGGGCCTGGGATGTCGGCCTGCACGGCCGTCCCCATGACCTGGGCAACATCTCGGCCTATCGCGGCAAGGCCACGGGCCTTGCGGACTATATCGGCTGGCTGGGTCAGAACTTCGATCCGTCGATCTCGTGGAAGGACCTGGAGTGGATCCGCGACGTCTGGAGGGGCCAGATCGTCATCAAGGGGATCCTCGATCCCGAGGACGCCCGCGACGCCCTGCGTTTCGGGGCCGACGGGATCGTGGTCTCCAACCACGGCGGCCGGCAGCTGGACGGCGTGCTCTCGACCGCGCGGGCTCTTCCGCCGATCGCCGAGGCGGTGGGTGACCGGATGACCGTGCTGGTCGACGGCGGCGTGCGCACCGGCCTGGACGTGGTGCGGATGCTGGCGCTGGGGGCGGACGGGGTCATGCTGGGCCGCGCCTACATCTACGCCCTGGCGGCGGGCGGGCAGGCGGGGGTGACGCGGCTGCTGCAGCTGATCGCAGCCGAGATGCGCGTGGCCATGGCCCTGACCGGCGTGACCTCCACGGACCAGATCTCTCCGGCGATCCTGGCCAAAGATGGGTTGCTATAAGATAATACATCATACAACATGTCGCCCTCAAACAAGAAGAGGCGGGGAGGCATGGCGGACGACGCGTTTGGCCAGAAGGCGGAGTTCAGCCGTCGTTTTGTGACCTTGGGTCTGGGCGCGGCCCTGGCGGCCAGTCCGTCGGTGGTGCGGGCCACGGGCTCGCTGAGGGGCTTTCACGACATCCACGACTACGGGGCGGTGGGCGACGGGATCGCCATCGACTCCGACGCCATCAACCGCGCCATCGAGGCCGCGGCGGCGGCGGGCGGCGGCACGGTCGTGGTGCCGCCTGGCCACTATCTGTGCTTCTCGATCCGCTTGAAGAGCTTCGTGACCATCGTCCTGGCCAACGGCTCGGTGATCGAGGCCGCCGATCCGCGCAAGCACGCGGGCCGCTACGACCTGCCCGAGAGCGTCTATGAAGAGCAGTTCCAGGATTATGGCGTCAGCCACTTCCACAACGGCCTGATCTATGGCGACGGGGTCAACGACGTCGCCATCGTCGGCAAGGGTTTGATCCACGGCCTTGGCCTGGACCGCGAGGGGCCCGCGCCGCGCTGGCATGGCATCGCCGGCTGGAAGTCGCCGGCCGAGCAGGGCTTGTCCCCCGACGCCGCCCGCCGGGCCATCCCGCGCGAGATGGCCTACGAAGGCCGGGGCAACAAGGGCATCGGCCTGATCCGCTGTCGCAACGTGCTGCTGCGCGACTTCACGATCCTGCAGGGCGGCCACTTCGCCTGCTACGTGGTCGGCTCGACCAATGTCCGGATCGACGGCCTGACGGTCGACACGGACCGCGACGGCATCGACATCGACGCCTGCCGCGACGTGAAGGTCACCAACTGCCTGGTCAACGCCCCCAAGGACGACGCGATCGTGCTGAAAAGCAGCATGGCCTTGCAGGAGCCGCGCTTCTGCGAGGACGTCAGCGTGATCGGCTGCAAGACCAGCGGCTATTTGCTGGGCACGGTGGTCGACGGGACCTATCAGCCCTCGCCCTACATGTCGGTGGACGACATCGGCGTGCTGGGGCGGATCAAGCTGGGCACCGACAGCGTGGCCGGCTTCCGCAACATCCTGATCGCCGACTGCATCTGCGAAAACACTCGGGGCCTGCAGCTGGGCGCGATCGACGGCGGGATCCTGGAGGACGTGACGTTCTCGAACATCCTGCTGCGCAACCCGGTCAACCACCCGATCTTCGTGCGCCTGTCGGCCCGCAACCGCGCGCCCGAGGGTGACGGCCCGTCCCAGGTGCGGCGCGTGCGGTTCTCGGGGATCAACGTCTCGGGCGCGCGGGGGCCCTATGCCAGCGGCATCGTCGGCATCCCGGGCGGGATCATCGAGGACGTCAGCCTGACCGACATCCACGTGCGCTCGGCCGGCGGCGGCGCGCGCGAGGATGCCGAGCGACAGATCGAGGAGCGGCCCAAGTCGTCGCTGGAGCCCAGCTTCATGGGCGCGTTCCCGGCCCACGGCCTTTGGGTGCGCCACGCCCGCAACATCGGCGTCAAGGACGTCAGCTTCACGGTCGACAAGCCCGACGCCCGTCCGGCCGTGGTGCTGGACGATGTGCAGGGCGCGACCATCGATGGCCTGAGCTCCAGCCTCGCGCCCGGCTCGGCCGTCCGCGCGGTGCGCAGCCGTGACGTCCGCGTGCGCGACGTCGAGCGCCTGACCTGACCTTCGAACCCAGAGAGACGCCATGACTTCCCGATCGTTCCGCGCCGGCCTGCTGGCCGGTCTCGCCGTCCTGGCGTTCAGCGCGGCCCAGGCCGCCGAGGTGAAGCCGCTGAGCGATGGCTGGCGCTTCGTCCGCGCCGACGCGCCGGGCGCCGAGGCCGTGGGCTTCGACGACAAGGCCTGGACCACGGTCTCGACCCCGCACACCTACAACATCGCCGACAGCGGCATCGGTGGGGCGAAGGCGCGGGGCGAGCCGGAAGGCGTCTATTATCGCGGGCCGGCCTGGTACCGCCTGGCGCTGGATCAAGCGCCCAAGCCGGGGCAGCGCTACTTTCTGCAGTTCGACGGCGCGGCGTTGAAGGCCGATGTCTATCTGAATGGGGCGAAGCTTGGCACGCACGAGGGCGGCTATGCGGCGTTCCGCTATGACGTCACCGGAGCGTTGAAGGCCGGTCGGAACGTCCTGGCCGTGCGGGTGGACAACGCCCGCAACACCCGCTTCGCGCCGCTGAATGGCGACTTCAACGTGTTCGGCGGCCTGTACCGCGCCGTGAAGCTGGTCGAGACCTCGGACGTCCACGTTGACCTCTCTGACTGGGGTGGCCCGGGTCTCTACGGTCGCACCGAGGCGCTGAGCGCCGGCCAGGCGAAGATCGGCGCCAGGGTGCTGGTCCGCAACGACCGTCAGGCGACCGCCAGCGTTCAAGTCACGACCTCGATCCTCGACGCGAAGGGCGCGTTGGCGGCCCAGGCCAGGGGCTCGGCCAGGCTTGCGGCTGGTCAGGGCCAGACGGTTCTGCAGACCTTGGTGCTCAAGAAGCCCAAGCTGTGGGAAGGCCGGCGCTCGCCCTACCTCTATCGTCTGCGCACCGAGGTGCGGGTCGACGGCAAGCTGGTCGACACCGCCGAGGTCCCGCTGGGCGTGCGCACGGTCGGCCTGGACGGGGAAGGGCGGTTCCTGCTGAACGGCAAGCCCTACGCCCTCTATGGCGCGAACATCCAGATGCCGACCCGCTTCGGCAAGGGCCCGATCATCAGCGACGCCGAGATCGACGAGGACATGACGATCATGTCCGAGATGGGCGCGACGGCCCTGCGCCTGGCCCACATGCAGCACCCGCAGCGGGTCTATGACGAGGCCGACCGACTGGGCCTGCTGCTGACCACCGAAGTGCCGCTGATCGACGACCTCGACCCGTCCGACCAGTTCCGCGACAACCTGGTCCAGCAGATGCGCGAGCTGATCGCCCAGAACGTCAACCACCCGTCGGTGGCGCTGTGGGGCATCGGCAACGAGCTGCGGACCTCGGGCGACGCGGCCAACCGCCTGCTGGCGGCGCTGCAGTCGACCGCCAAGGACCTGGACCCGTCCCGGCCGACGACCTACGCCCACTGCTGCTTGAAGGACGACGACCCGATCGCCCAGCACAGCGACACAGTCTCGTACAACCGCTACTTCGGCTGGTACTGGACCGAGGCCAAGGACATCGGCCCGTGGGCCGACGAGCTGCACGGCCGCCTGCCCAAGCGCCCGATCGGGGTCAGCGAGTACGGGGCCGGGGCCAGCATCCTGCACCAGGAGGACCCGGTCATGCGGCGCCCGGTGGCCGACGGCTACTGGCACCCCGAGCAGTGGCAGACCAGCTTCCACGAGGTGCATTGGCGCGAGCTGAAGAAGCGGCCGTTCCTGTGGTCGAACTTCATCTGGGTCGGCTTCGACTTCCCGTCGTTCAAGCGCAACGAGGGCGACCGCCCGGCGATCAACGACAAGGGGCTGGTCACCGAGGACCGCAAGGTCCGCAAGGACGCATACTATTGGTACCAGGCCAACTGGGCCGAGGCGCCGATGCTGCACATCACCAGCCGCCGCGACGTCAACAAGCGGATCGCGCGGGTCAAGGTGAAGGTCTACTCCAACCAGCCGTCGGTGCGCCTGCGCCTGAACGGAGGCGCCTGGGCGACCGTGCCGGTCGAGGATCACGTGGCGCTGTGGGAGATCGACCTGGCAAAGGGCGAGAACCTCGTCGAGGCGACGACGGAGGCTGGCGGCAAGACCTTGGCCGACAGCGTACGGTGGACGTACCGGACGAGTCCGTAATCTGGCGTGTCATTCCGACCGCAGCGCAGCGGAGAGGCGGGACCCAGGGCGGCCGCGTTGCGCCGGCCCCTGGGTCCCGGATAGCGCTGCGCGCTTCCGGGATGACGAGATTTTTGGATTTAGGCTCGGCTCTCGAACCGATGCTCGCCCGAGCCGATTTCCAGCACGACCCGGCCACGCTTGGTCCCCAGCACCGTCACGCCGGGCGCCTGAGCGGCCGCCACACCGTTCACCCGAACGGCCTCTCCGCTCTTGGCTGGAATGTGCACCTCCGCGCGACTATTCGTCGGCGCCACGAGGCGCAGGTCGAAGCCGCCGTCCGCCTTCAGTTCCCAGTCGGTGCTGATGCGGCCCAGGACGCTGTCATAGTCGCCGCCGCCCTTGGGCACGCGGGGATCCAGCACCGGATCGAAGCGGAACGACAGGAAGCCGGCGCGGATCGGCTCGATGCCGGCGATGCGGCGGAACACGAAGCCGGTCACCGCGCCCAGGGCGTAGTGATTGAACGAGTTCATGGACACATCGCCCGTGTCGCCGTTCCAGCGCTCCCAGATCGTCGTGGCGTCCTTGCGGATCATGTAGCCCCACGAGGGGAAGTCGGTGCGTAGCAAGAGGTCGTAGACCACGCTGTCCTGGTCGTTGTCGGCCAGGGCGTCCAGGCTGAACGGCGTGCCCAGGAAGCCGGTGGAGAGCAGGTTACCCCGCCGGCGGATGTCGGCCACCAGATGCGTCGTAGCCGCCGCGCGCAGGGCCTCAGGCACGAGGCCGAAGCGCAGGGCCAGGATGTAGCCGGCCTGCGAGCCGTTGCCCATCGAGCCGTCGGGCCGCACGAACTCGCGCTGGAAGGCCGCGGTGATCTGGCTGGCCAGATCGCGATAGCGGACCGCGTCGGGCTTGCGGCCCGAGCCGTAGGCCATGTCGGCCATGGCCTCGACCGAGCGCTTCCACCAGGCCGTGGCGATCAGCGCCTTGGGCGTCGTCTCGTCGCCCGGACTTTTGGCGTCCAAGGCGACCCAGTCGCCAAAGTCGTAGCCGCGCTCCTTGCGCCAGATCAGGTCCGGGTTGTTGGTGCGGATGAAGGCCAGGTAGCGGGTCATCGCGGCCCAGTTCTGGTCGACGATGGCGGTGTCGTTGTAGCGCTTCCACACCGTCCACGGCAGCATGACCCCGGCGTCGGCCCAGCCGGGCGAGGCGCCCAGGTCCAGGTCCGCGAAGCCGGCCGGCGCGAAGTCAGGGAACTCGCCGCGCGGGCCCTGGGCGTCGCGCAGGTCGCCGCCGAACCGCTCGGTGAAGGCGGCCACGTCCATATTGAAGGCCGCCGCATCCCAGAAGACGTTGGCGTCGCCGGTCCAGCCCAGGCGCTCGTCGCGCTGCGGGCAGTCGGTGGGCACGCCCATGAAATTGCTGCGCTGGCTCCACAGGCTGTTGCGCCACAGCTGCTGGATCACCGGATTGGCGATGCGCAGGTGGCCGGTCTCGGTCAGGTTCGAGGAGATGACAATCCCCTCAAGATCATCAGCCGTGGGCGCACGGCTCAAGGCCTCGGCCAGACCCTCGACCTCAACATAGCGGAAGCCGAAATAGGTGAAGCGTGGCTCGTAGGTCTCGCCGGCCGGGTCGCCCTTCAGGGTGTAGACCACGGCCGCGCGGGCGGCGCGCAGGTTGGACTGGTCGACGCGGCCGTCGGCGGCCAGCACCTCGCCGAAGCGCAGGATGACCACCTGGCCGGCCTGGCCGCGCACCTTCAGCCGGCCCCAGCCCGCGAAGTTCTGGCCGAAGTCGAAGACGTGGCGCGCGCCGACGGCCTTCATCGTCCTGGCCTTCAGCGTCTCGATGCGGCGGATCGGCGGGCTGGTCTGGGCCTTCAGGGCGCAGGGCGGTCTCGGCGCGATGTCGACATTGCGCCAGCCTTGGCCGATGAAGCCAGCGGTCGCCCAGCCGGGCTGCTCCAGGCGCGCGTCATAGTCCTCGCCGTAATAGATCTCGCCGCGCGTCACCGGGGCGCGGGCGATGCGCCAGGTCTCGTCGCTGCCGACGATCTCGCGCGTCCCGTCCGCATAGGTGAGCTCCAGTTGGCTCAGAAGCCGCATCGGGGCGTCGCCATAGGCGTAGCGGCCGGCCGGGGCGAGGTAGCTGCCGTACCAGCCATCGCCGACCATGGCCCCGATGGCGTTGTCGCCGGCGACCAGCAGGTCGGTGACGTCATAGGCGCGATAGAGGGCGGTCTTGCGGAAGTCGCTGGTCTCGGGCGTCAGCAGGGCGTCGCCGACCCGCTTGCCGTTGATCTGGGCCTCATAGGCCCCCAGGGCGGTGATGTAGAGTCGGGCGCGGGTGACCGGGCGGGCGACCTTGAAGTCCTTGCGCAGCATGAAGGCGCCGTAGCCGGGCCAGGCCTGCGGCTGGTTCTTCGAGGTCTCGGCCTTGGCCCAGCCTGCGTCGGCGAAGGCGGGGCGCATCCAGCCGTCGGGGGCGTGCAGGGCGGTCTTCATGCCGCGCGAGGTGATCCGCAGCGTCTTGCCGCCCGGCAGCTCTGCCCTGACCATCACCGCCGTGGCGATCTCGTGCAGCTTGGGCTCGCTGAAGCCCCTTGGATCCTCGACCCGGACGGCGATCACGTGACGGCCGGCGGCCAGCCTGTGCTGGGTCTCGGCGATCGGGGCCTCGCCATAGGCGATCGGCGAGTGGGGCGGGCGCTGGACCGGCTGGCCGTCCAGCCAGATCTCGGACTTGTAGTTGGCGACCGAGAACAGGGTCACGGCCGCCGCCGCCGGCAGGTCGAAGGCCAGGCGGAAAAAGCGAGGCGAGCGGTCGGCCGGGCGGTCGCCGCGCATCCACAGCAAGCCCGCCTGGCGGTCGGCGCGGGCCAGTTCGGTCTCGGCGGCGATCCACTTGGCGGTCCAGTCGGACGGGGTCAGCAGGCCGGTCTCGAAGCTGGCGACGGCGCTGGTCGCCTTGCGGCCCTTGTTGTCGCGCACCAGCACGCGCCACCAGACGATCTGCCGCGACTTCAGAGGCGCGCCCAGCCAGGAGACATCCATGCTCTGGTCGGTCAGCACCTCGCCGGCGTTCCAGAGGTCGGCGTCGCCGGCCTCCAGCTTCTCGCGCGAGCTGGCGGCCTGGATCTCATAGCGGGTCTGCTTGACGTCCGGATCGGGGCTGACGAGCCGCCAGGACAGGCGCACGGCCTGGTCCTCGACGCCGATCGGGGCGACGACCGAGCCGGCCTTCAGGTCGACGATCTCCAGGCCCGGCCCCTGCAGCGCCTGGGCGGCGAGGGCGGGGGAGGCGGCGGCGACGCTGGCCAGGCCGGCGCCCATCATCAAGCCGCGGCGAGAAACGCTCATCGATTCGTCTCCGAAACAGGACGCGGGCCAGCCTTGTCGATCACGGCCCTGGCGTCGACGGGCCAATCGCGCTCAGGGACCAGGATGTTGTTCTCGGCGACGTTGCCGATCTCGGCCAGCCAGCGCCCGCCGGTGCGCAGTGAGTTGTGCCAGTTGCCGGTGGCGGTGTTGTCGGTGGAGATCCTGCGGCGGAACATCTTGCCGGCGGTGTTGATGTTCAGCCACTTGCCCTGGGTGTCGACGACGTTGCCGGTCACCTGGAAGTGCTTGGAGCCCTCGTCCAGATAGATCGCGATCTTGCCGCCGATGTCGAAGATGTGGTTGCCCCGGATCACCGAGCCCGGATTGGCCGACAGGTTGTAGATCGCGCCGCCGTCTATGTACCAGGTCTTCACGCCGTGGATGCGGTTGCCCTCGACCTGGGTGTTCCGCAGCGTCGTGGGCGTCGCGTACTTGGTGTTGTAGCGGTAGCCCTTCTGGTTCTCGTCGTAGTTCGGGTTGCCGCCGGCGTCGTTGTAGCCCCAGCCCCAGCCGACCGCGACGCCGTCATAGGGCGCGTCAGAGATCTCGTTGTGCAGGATGCGCGCACCGTCGATGTAGGTCGTCAGGATGGCGGCGTTGTCCTTGTAGTCCTGGCTGACCGTGGCGATCGTGTTGTCGGCGATCTCGAGGTCGGCATTGACCAGCTCGGGGGCGGACGGATGGTGGGCGTCCTCGCGCACCCCGCCGGCCATGATGGCGCTGCCCGACAGCACGGCGAACAGGTTGCGGGTGACGCGCACGCCCTTCGTGCCCAGGCCCTGGCCCGACAGGTTGGCGTTGGCGTCGTTGCCGATGCCCAGACCGATCTGGCCCAGCTGCGAGAACTGGTTGCCGGTGAAGACGATGCCCTGCGCGGCGGCCACCTGAACGGCGGCCGGGATCTGGCTCCACTTCTGGCGCATGGACTCGAACTCGGGGCAACCCCAGCCGCACGAGGTCCAGGCGTCGGCCGGGCGCAGGGGCGAGGTCTCCTTCAGGAAGGCGCCGCTCTGCTGGTTGGCGTAGCCGGTCGGCTCCGACGGGCCCATCCACGAGGTATACGAGAAGCGCAGGCCCTCGAAGGTCATGTCGCGCACCGGCGCCTTGGCCGAGCCGCTGATCGAGACCAGGGCGGACAGCGCGGGCACGGTCACCCGAAGCTTGGCGATGTCGTCGTCCTCGGCGATGCGCAGGTACAGCTTGCCGGCGGCCGGGTCGACGAACCACTGATAGGGCTTGGCGTGCCAGTCGTTGGCCTTGCCGATCAGCTCCAGGGCGTTGACCAGGAAGAGGCGCGAGTCCTCGGGGAAGATCGGCTTCGACAGGGTGTCATAGCCCCAGGTGTTGTTGTCCCAGGCCGGCTGGCGCATCGTCACCTTGGCGCCGTCGATCGCCTGCACCGGCGAGACGCGGTCGGTGAAGAAGCCGGTCGCCTCGACCTCCAGCCGCGACGGGTGCTTCAGGCTGGACAGGAAGGCCAGCTTGGGATTGGTGATCTCGAAGCCCGTGGCGTTGAAGGTCACGTCCGAGGCGCGGATCTCCATCCACGGGCGCTCGGCCAGGGTGTCGTTCACCCAGACCTGGCGCGTGTCGAGGCCCTTGGGAATGTCGGCGACATAGATGCGGCGCTCGGCGTCGAATACCGAAAAGCCCGTGACGTCGAAGCCGCCGGAGATCAGCGGCCGTGCGCCCGCCTCGCCGCGCCAGGTCACGCGATGGCCGGCCTGGCCGCCGTCGGCCGCCGTGAAGACCAGGGGCTTGTCCAGGCGGTACGCGCCGGAGGCCACCTCGACCGTCACGTCGGCCTTGGCGTTGCTGGCCCGCACCAGCGCCTGGGCGCGGGGGAGGGTTCGGACCGGACGCTCGGCCGTGCCGGGGTTGCGGTCGTCGCCCTGGGGCGAGACGTGCAGGGTCACGACTTGAGCGTTCGCGATGGCCGCCCACGCCAGGACGACGCCGGCTGCCATGGTCGCCGCGACACCGCGGGCGAGGAGGGTTTTGACCATCGCGAACTCCCTAAGTCTTTTGTTGGCTTAGGCGGCCCGCCTTCTAGGGAGGACCGCCGGGCGGGGTCAGGCCTGGCCGACCACCTGCCGCTGCTGGCCCAGGCCCTCGATGCCCAGTTCCATGACGTCGCCGACCTCCAGATAGAGCGGCGGCTTCTGGCCCAGGCCCACACCGGGCGGGGTGCCGGTCGAGATCACGTCGCCGGGGAGCAGGGTCATGAACTGCGAGAGATAGGCGACAATGAAGGCGGGCTTGAAGATCATCGTCTGGGTCGAGCCGTTCTGGAACGTCTTGCCGTTGACGGTCAGCCACATCTTCAGGTTCGCGGGATCGGGAACCTCGTCGCGGGTGACCAGCCAGGGGCCGATCGGGCCGAAGGTGTCGCAGCCCTTGCCCTTGTCCCAGGTGCCGCCGCGCTCGATCTGAAAGGCGCGTTCGGAGACGTCGTTGATCACGCAGTATCCGGCGATGTGGGCGTCGGCGTCCTTCTCGTCGATGTAGCTGGCGGTCTTGCCGATCACGATGCCCAGCTCGACTTCCCAGTCCAGCTTGGTCGAGTTGCGGGGTTTGAGCACCTCGTCGTTCGGGCCGACGATGGCCGAGGTGAACTTCGAGAACAGCACCGGCTCCTCGGGGATCGGCAGACCGCTCTCGGCGGCGTGGTCGGCGTAGTTGAGGCCGATGCACAGGAATTTGCTCACCCCGGCGACGCACGCGCCGTAGCGGACGCCTTCCGGCGCCAGGGGCAGGCTTTCCAGGTCCAGGGCGCGCAGTTTGGCCAGGACGTCATCCGACAGCGTCTCGCCGCCGATGTCGGCCACGACGCCGCTCAGGTCGCGGATACGGTTCTGGGCGTCCAGGACGCCGGGCTTTTCCTGGCCGACCGGGCCGAAGCGGAGCAGTTTCATGTGTCTATCCCTCGTGGACGCTCAGTTGACCCAGCCGCCGTCGATCACGTTGATCGTCCCGGTCGTGAAGGCCGACTCGTCTGACGCTAGGTAAACCGCAAGCGCGGCCAGTTCCTCAACCCGTCCGAAGCGTCCCATCGCCTGGCGGGCCGTGAATTCGGCATAGGCCGTGTCGAAGTCGCCGGTGTCGCGCAGGCGCTGCAGCAGCGAGGGCGTCTCGACCGTGCCAGGGCAGATGGCGTTGCAGCGGATGCCCTTGGCGACAAAGTCCGCGGCCACCGACTTGGTCAGGCCGATCACGGCGGCCTTGGTGGCGCCGTAGGCGAAGCGGTTGGGCACCGCCTTGATGCTGGAACAGACCGACGACATGTTGATGATCGAGGCCCCGCCATTGGCGATCATGCGCGGCAGGAAGGCGCGGATCATCCGGTACTGGGCCGTGACGTTCAGGGCGGTCGAGAAGTCCCAGGCGTCCTCGTCGCAGTCCAGGATCGTGCCGGCGTGGACGAAGCCCGCGCAGTTGTAGAGCACGTCGACGTTCGGAAACTCTTCGGCGATGGCTTTCACGGCCTCGCGGTCGGTGACGTCAAGCTGCCGCACGATCAGGCCCTCGACGCCTTCCAGCGCATCGATGCGGATGTCGGCGGCGATCACGCTCGCGCCCTCGCGCTGGAAGGCCTCGACCGTCGCGCGGCCGATCCCCTGCGCCGCCGCGGTCACAAGCGCGGTCTTGCCGGTCAGTCTCATAAGGCACCTCAAACATAAGATGTATGATGTTTGGTAGTGGCGATGGCCGGGCCCGTCAAGGCGATCGGGGTCGTCGCGGAAAAGAAAAAGCCGCGCCACGACGAGCGTGGCGCGGCCCACCAAAAAGGTAGGAGGGGGAAAGGTTTAGAAGCGCACCCGGACACCGCCGGCGATGCGGCGACCCGTGGTCCGGAACTCCTTCGTGCGGTTCGGCGTGATCGAGTAGATGAACTCTTCCTCATCGGTCAGGTTCAGGCCGTCCAGGAACACCGTGAAGTGGTCGTTGACGTTGTGCGAGGCGCCGACGTCCAGCTGGCCGTAGCTGTCGAAGTACTCCGGCTCGCCGTTACGGCCCGAGGCCACCTGCAGGAACTTGTCGCGCCAGGTGTAGGCCACGCGGGCCTGGATCGGACCCTTCTCGTAGAAGCCGACCAGGCTGTACGAGTACTTCGAGAGGCCTTCCAAACCGTAGGACACATTGGCCACGGTGTTGGTGTAGTTGGCGTTGGATTCCGCGTAGGTGAAGCTGGTCTGCACGCCCAGGCCGTCGAACGGCGCGGGCAGGTGGTTGAACACCTGGCGGTAGCCCAGTTCGAAGCCCTTCACGACCGCGCCCTTGCCGTTGCTGGGGACGGTGACCTGGAAGGTGACCTGGTCGACCTTCTGGGGCGTGGTGACCAGGGTCACGAACGAGTCGATGTTCTTGTAGAAGGCCGCGGCCGACAGCAGCGACATCTCGCCGAAGTACCATTCGACGCCGCCTTCCACCTGGGTGGCGCGGAAGGGCTGCAGGTCCGGGTTGCCGCGACGGATGGTTTCGTTGCCCGGGTTGGTCTGGATGGTCTGGCGCGGCGACAGGTCCGACAGGGTCGGGCGAGTCATGACGCGCGAGGCGGCCAGGCGGAAGATCAGGTCGTCGGTGGCGTTCAGGCGGGCGTTGAACGACGGCAGGATGTCTGTGTAGTGGCCCTTGAAGCTGACGGGCACGACCGGCGAGACGGTGATGATGTTCTGACCGGCGCCGTTCGGCTTGGCGCTGGTCACCGTGCGCGAGGCGCCCGACGAGGTGTACTCGGTGTCCTCGATCCGGACGCCGACATTGACGGCCAGGGGCATGGAGCCCAGGTCGGCCTTGATGTCGGTCATCAGGTAGCCCAGCAGGACCTTCTCATCGACCACCGACGAGCCCGACGGCGAGAAGACCGCCTGGTTGAAGGCCTTGCCGTCGCGGGTGGCGTATTCCTTGACCTGCAGGATCAGCTGGCGGGGATTATAGATCAGCCAGTCATGCAGGATGCTGTTGCCGTAGTCGCCGCCGAAGAAGTTGCGGTTGGTGTTCTGGAACAGCGTGGTCGGAAGCACCTGGTTGGAGTCGCAGTAGGCGCACTGCTCGCCGAACGGCATCTCGGCGGCGGTGATGGTCTTCTTGCGGCTCTGCGAGGCCACGCCCGCGCGCAGCGACACCATGCCTTCCGGCTTCCAGTTGGCGTCGAAGGCGAACTCGTTGATCTCATCGTCGACGTCCGAGCCGCCGCCCCAGATGTAGTAGTGGGCGGTCACGCCCTGCGGGTTGGTCGCGGCGTTGGCGTAGCTGGGGCTGGTGAAGCCGTACGAGTACATCGGGCTGCCGCCGCGACGGTCGAACCAGGTGTCGACGTTCTTGCGGCGGATGGTCGTGAAGTCGTTGTCTTCCTTGCCGCGACGTTCGGCCTTCGAGGTCGAGGCGTCGAAGGTCAGGGTCAGATCGTCGGTGGCGTTCCACTTCAGGTTCAGGCCGATCTGGTCGGTCGTGACCTTGCGGTGGTCGTACTGGATGATCTGGTCGACGAAGCCGCCCTGGTAGCGCTGATAGACCGCTTCCTTGCCCTGGACGATCTGCTCGACCAGCGTGCCGCCGGCGAAGTCGTAGGCCAGGCCCGTCTGCTGCTCCTTGATGTCGGCCTTGGCGTACAGGGCGTCCAGGGTGACGGTCAGGCGGTCGGTCGGCTTGTACTGGACCGTGCCGTTCAGGCCCAGCATGGTCTTGTCGCGCTCAAAGAAGAACGGCGACAGGTTCGAGGGCATCGAGATGCCGCTGAACGCCGCCACGCCCGGCCCGATACGGGCCCCGGCCACGCCACCGGCGTTGTAGTAGCTGTCCGTGCTGGAGCGGTACACGTGGCCGGCGCCGATCGTGAACTCGTCGTCGCGGACCTTCTGGTCGGTGTACGAGGCCGACACGGCCACGCCCAGGGTGCGGTCGGCGTTGCGCCAGCTCAGTACGCCCGAGGCTTCCGGATTGTACTTGTCGCGCAGCTCGGCCCACGAGCCGCTGACCGAACCGGCGGCGCTGAAGGCCTGACGCTGTTCCAGCGGACGCAGGGTGCGCACGTCGATAGTCGCGCCGATCGAGGCGCCGTTGATGTTGGCTTGCGGCGACTTGTAGACGTCGGCGCCCGAGATGATCTCCGAGGGCAGGACGTCGAACGAGAACTCACGACCGTTGTTGTCGGTGGCCAGGGTGCGGCCGTTGACGGTGACGGCGTTGAACTTGGGACCGAAGCCCCGGACCGAGACGTAGCGGCCTTCGCCGCGGTTACGCTCGATGGTTACGCCGGCGATGCGCTGCAGCGACTCGGCGACGTTCTGGTCGGGCAGCTTGCCCAGGTCTTCCGAAGCGATCGAATCCACGACGCCGACCGCGTTGCGCTTGATGTCGATCGATTGCTGCTGGCTGGCACGGATGCCCGTGACGACGATCTCCTCGACAGCGGTCGTGGAGGCGTCCTGCGCCAGGACCGCCGAAGGAGCCGCCCAAGCTCCCAGCAGCCCGAGAGCGGTTGCGGCCATCAAAGTCGTCTTCGTGGACATGCTTGGATCCTGTCGTTTCAACCCCTTTGGCCGTTTCCCGGCCTTGGTGAGAGCGTTTACGACAAGATAAGACGTATGTCAAATTATCATAATACGTCATACAAATTTGTAACCTTAGCGCACGCCCTTGATCGGGGCCACGCACAGGGCCGAACTGAACACGAACACGATCGCCGCCACGAAGATGGCCGCGTAGTTGTTGTGGAAGAAGTGCAGCAGAACGGCCGCCATCACCGGGCTGATGATCTGCGGGATGTTCACGGCCGTGGTCAGCACGCCCAGGTCCTTGCCCTCGTCGCCGACGGCGCTCTTGGGCAGCACCTGGGTCATCAGGGCCATGTCGATGGACATGAACATGCCGTAGCCCACGCCGATCACCCCGGCGTAGATCCACATCCCGGTCAGGTTGGGCAGCGCCAGCGGCGCGACCATGGCGCAGCCCATGATCAGGCTGGAGGCGATGACGAACGGCTTGCGGCGCTGCAGGCGGTCGGACAGGAAGCCCGAGGCCAGGGACGAGACGATCAGGCAGACCAGGGTCAGGATCGCCAGGTTGGCGATGGTCCGGTTCGAGTCCGCATCCGACAGGCCGATATAGTCGCGCAGGATGTACAGCAGATAGGCCGCCACGGCCTGGTAGCCCATATAGACCGTGAACCGCCCGGCGAAGGCCCAGGCGAAGTCCGGGTGTTTCTTGGGGCTGATCCAGAAGCTGGCAGCGAAGGCCTTCCACGAGAACGGACGGGCGGGCGCTTCGGCGCTGGAGGGCTCGCGGTTGATCAGCACGAAGGCCAAGCACGAAATGGCGATGGCGGCGGCGAACAGGCTGTAGGCCAGCACCTGGGCGCCGGCGAGGTAGCCGGCGACGACGGTGCCGGCGGTCAGGCCGGCGGTCATGCCCGCGCCGACGATGCCAGACACCGCGCCGCGCGTCTCGGGCGGGAAGCGGTCGGCGATCACGGTGGTCATGGCCGGCTGCATGGAGTTGTAGGCCACGGTGGCCATCACCCACAGCACCATCAGCGACCAGAAGCTGGTCTGCCACGACACCCCGAACAGGGCCATCGAGCCGATCAGCGAGGCCACCGCGATCCAGGGTGAGCGGCGGCCCCAGCGCGTACGCGTGCGGTCCGACAGGGCGCCGGCGATCGGCGTCGTCAGGGTCGAGAACACCGACGTGATCGCGAACAGCAGGGCCAGGTTGTTAGCCTTGTCGCCTGGATTCAGCGTGGCGATCTGGTTGGGCAGCAGCACGCCCAGCACGCCGCTGTACAGCGCCATCAAGAGGAAGAAGTTGACCATCAGCGACAGCTGCAGGCGCGTGCGGCCGGCGCTGGACTGCGGCGAACTCGGCGGCGTGGCGGGAAGGGTGGCGTCGATGGTCATGCAAGAGGCTCCGGCGCCAGGGCGTAGAACTGGGTCGCGGTCCCGGCCTCGATCCTGAGGCGGTCGCGCGGGGGCAGGGCGGTCGTGACGGTCTTGAACAGCGCCAGCCACCGGGCGTAGCCGCCGGCCAGGTCCACGACGGGCCAGTCGCCGCCGAACATCAGGCGCTCAGGCCCGAAGCATTTCAGGGCGTGACGGATGTAGGGGGCCAGGGTCGCGTCGCGACCTTCGGTCCAGTGATCCTGGGTGGTCAGGCCCGAAAGCTTGGCGAAGACATTCGGATAGGCGGCTAGTTGGCGCAGGTTGAGCGCCCAGTCCGCCCCCTGGATGTCGCCGACATGGGCGGCGATGTCCGGCTTACCCAGGTGATCGAGCACCACGCGAGCGTCGGGGACGCGGTCGAACAGCGCGTCCAGGACCCGGATCACCAGCGGCAGCTGGTGGTCGCGGGCGCACATGTCAATCGCCAGGCCGCGCTGGGCGACGGCGACCAACCCGTCCAGGTGGCGAGGATCAGTAATGAACTCGTCGGGTTCGTTTTGCACCGAGCGGCGGACACCGCGCACCTGCGGGCGTTGAAGCAGGGCCTCCAGGTGACCGCCTACCGCCTCGCCCAGTTCCAGCGGCGCGAAGGCGACGACGCCCAGGATCTCCAGCGTCGGATGGGAAAGGCTGGCGACCCAGTCGACCTCGGCCAGGGCCTGGTCCGGCGCGCAATCGGCCTGGACGAATACGGCCCGCCGCACGCCCGTCTGCAGCGCGGCCCAGGCCTCGGGATCCTGCCGGCCCGCGATGGTCGGTACGTGGCGCAGCCAATCATAGTGGAGCTGGGCAGGGTCCCAGAGGTGCAGGTGCGCGTCGATCATGCTCCCGCCTTGCCGCCGTTACCAGGGAGGAGGTCCCAGCCGATGTCGCGGACCGGCGCCAGGGCGTCCTCGACGGCGGCCAGCACGGTCGGATCCAGCGGCGTGGTCAAGGCGTCGAGGTTGCGACGCAGGTTCTCCGGCTTGGACATGCCGATGACGGTGGAGGCGATGCCAGCGCTGGCGGCGGTATGCAGGGCGAACTGCAAGGCCACGAACGAAAGGTCCGCGCCCAGCGCGGCGCAGCGCCGGGAAGCCTCGGCGGCGGCGTCCCGCACACTGTCGTGGGCCGGGTGCCAGTCCGGCGGTCCGCTTGCGGTCAGCAGGCCCATGCCCAGGGGCGAGGCGTTGAACACGGTCACGCCTCGCGCGGCCAGGCGCTCGGCGACCGGCGCCAGGCGCTGGTCCTGGAGGGTGTAGGTGCAGTAGGCCATCACCGTGTCGACCTGTTCGGCCAAAGCGATTTCCTCAAGCATGGCAAGGTCGTAACCGGTGATCCCGATGTGACCGATCGCGCCTTGGGCCTTCAGTTCGCGCAGGGTCGGCAGGGCCTCGTCCAGCAGTTTGCGGCGATCGCCATGTTCGATGTCGTGGCATTGCAGGACGTCGATCCGCTCGACGCCCAGGCGCGCGCGGCTTTCGTCCAGGCTGCGCAGGGTGGCCTCGCACGAGAAGTCCCAGGTCTTGTCGCCGTAGCGGCCGACCTTGGTCATCAGGGTGTAAGCCTCGCGGGGAACGCCGTGCAGGGCCGCGCCCAGCGCCGTCTCGGCTCGTGTGAGTCCGTAATAGGGCGCGACGTCGATCAGGGTGACGCCGGCCTCGATCGCGGCGGCCACCACGGCGTCCGCCTGGCCTTGCGACACGGCGTGGTACACCCCGCCCAGCGAGGCGCCGCCGAGGGCCAGGGGCGAGACATGCGCACCGAGGCTGCTGCTGGTCATCCGTTGCGTTCCCTCACCGCGTCCTTCAGGACGTCTTATCGTTCGGCGGCCGCGCGGCGGTTGGGGACCAGCCCCAGTCCGGCCCGCCGGGATCGCACGTGCGGCCCGCCTGACTTGGACCATGTTCCGCTGAGTCGGTTGGCGGCGATCGCGGCTTCGTCGACCTCGATGCCCAGGCCCGGGCGATCGCCCAGCACCAGGCCGCCGTCGACGATCTGCTGGTCGACGGTCAGGCCCAGGGGGAAGTTGAAGTCCTGGATCTCGATGCCGACCATGTTGGGGACTGCCGCAGCCGCGTGGACCACGGGATTGGCGTCGTAGCCGACCGGCGAGACCGGCAGGTTGTGGGCGTGGGCCGCCAGGGCGACGCGGTTGAAGTGGGTGATGCCCCAGACGCTGCCGGTCTGGACGACGTCGACGGCCTTGGCCTCGAACAGTGGCGTGAACTGGTCCAGGCCGGTCAGGTTCTCGCCGGTGGCGACGGCGGCCTTGATCGCACGGCTGACGATGGCGTGGCCCTCGGCGTCCCAGCGGCGCAAGGGCTCCTCGATCCAGGTCAGGTCGATGCGGGCCTCGATCTCGCTGGTGTGGCGCACGGCCTGCTTGCGGCTCCAACACTCGTTGACGTCCAGCATCAGGGCGGGGCGCTCGGTGTTGCGGCGCAGGAGATCGCCGGCGATGTTCAGGCGGCGGATGTCGCGCTCGACGTCGCGGCCGCCCTTGATCTTGGCGGCGGTGAAGCCGCGCTCGGCCCACTGGACGTAGTGAGTCTCGAAGGCTTCGTCCGTCAGGCCGTAGCACAGGCCCGATGCGTATCCGGGCACGAAACGGTCGCGAGCGCCCAGGGTCCGCCACAGCGGCTCGTCCGCCATCTTGGCCTTCAGGTCCCACAGCGCCATGTCGACCGCGGCGATCGCCCCGTAGGTGGCGCCGGCGTGGCCGCTCTTGAAGACGTGGGCCAGCATTCGGTCATACAGGGCCGAGACGGCGCGGGGATCCTCGCCTTCAACCGCGGGGAAGACCCGGGCGATGTCAGCGTGCTGGCCCAATCCCACGCCGGTGAGGCCGCCATCGGTCTCCAGCAGCAGGATCGGCGTCTCTGTGACGCCGGCTTCGACCACGCCGTTCACGTCCCCCACGGGGCGCTTCCAATCGTGGATGGTCGTCAGGCTGCGATAGCCGATAATCCGCATGGCGTCGGTCTTTATCCAGAATGTGGGAGTCGCTTCCCTGGATGAGATAATATGTATGACGAATTTTAGCTTTGCAACCCTCCGCGAGAAGGCCAGGGTGTCAGGGGTTTCGCCCATTGGGCGCCAGAAGAATCTCGTATTGTGATACGACTAGGGCGTCGGATAGAACGCTTCTGACAACCAGATGAGCGCCAGGACATGACAGCTTCCATCAACGCCATCGGTTCGCGAGCCGTCGCCGCGCGCCGTCCCCGGCTGGCCGTGGCTGTGGTCGAGGATCTGGTCAATGCGATCGTCACCGAGATCTATCCGTCCGGCACGGTGCTGCCGCCGGAGAACGTGCTTTGCGACATGTACGCCGTCAGCCGCACCGTCGTGCGCGAGGCCACGACAGCGCTGACCGAAAAGGGCCTGGTCGTCTCGCAGCAGGGGCGGGGTACGATCATCCAGGACGCCTCGTCCTGGAACCTGCTGGATCCGATGATCCTCAGCGCGCTGTTCCGGCGCGAGGATGGTCTCAGCTACCTGGACAATCTCTCGGAGATCCGCGCCTCGCTGGAGGCCAGCATGGCCGCCAAGGCCGCCCGCAACATCACCCCGGAAGCCGCCGCCCAGCTGGGCCGCCAGATGGAGCGGCTGGAGGGGCTGATCGATACCCCCGCGGGCTATGTCCACGAGGACGTGGCCTTCCACGACATCATCATGCGCCTGTCGGGCGACCGGCTGAGCAAGGCGATCATCGACAGCATCCAGAGCAAGGCCGTGAAGACCTACGGCTACAGCGGCCGCCTGAACGTCGAGCACGTCCGGGCCACGCACGAGGCGCACAAGCGGATCTACGACGCGATCGTGGCCGGCGACTCCGACGGGGCCGCCCGCGCCATGCGCGACCATATCGAGACCTCGTGGCGCAAGCGCCGCCCCACCAGGATCGAGGAAAAGGGCGCCTGATCGCCCTGATCCGTCAGGGCTTCACGTCGATGATCACGCGCTTGTAGCGCGTCAGGCGCGGCGCACCGTGGTCGGTGACGGCCAGGATGATGTGCATGGTCCCCGTGCCCGGCGGCACGACGCGGTTGGTCTTCACCGTCAGCCAGGCCTTCGGCTGGTCGGCGTTATTGATCTCCAGCTTCACGCCCGAGGCCGAGCTGGTCATGCCGCGCGTGCCGGCCTCCTCGTAGCAGAACCACGCGTAGGACAGGGCGTCGCCGTCCGGATCGCTGGAGCCGACCGCACTGAGATCGAAGCGCTCGCCGGGCTTGGCGACGATGTAGTCCGGCGTCTCCAGCTTGGGGATCGGCGGATGGTTGGCGTCCTTGTAGGGCTTGATGGTCCAGTCCATGCGGGCGGCGAAGTCGTTCTGGAAAGCCTCGCGCCAGCGCCAGATGGTGGCGTGGTTGGTGGTGTGCCATTCGCCGTCGCGGCCGTAGACCTCGTCCATGACGTTGGTCCAGATCGGCCGGGTCTCCGGCTCGAGGAACCAGCGCTCCATGCGCGGCGTGTAGAGCTCGTAGCGGCCGCCCCAGCCGCCCCATTCGGGGTGCTCGGGATCCGAGAGGCCATTGTTGATCAGGTTCATGAAGGAGGGGGTGTCGCCCTCCATCTGGAACTTCCAGCTGGGGTAGGCCGCGCCCAGCGGGCCCTTGGCGCGGATGTTCGCGTTCAGCCATTCGTTGCTGACCAGCGACGCATCCGCCCCGCCGAAGCGGCCGTGGAAGTTGTCGCCTCCGATGCCGATCCAGGTGGACATGTGGAACGAGACGCCCGGGCTGACGATGTAGAACAGGTCCGGGAACTCGCGGCGAATCCAGGGGCCGCTGTCGTCCTGGTCCGAGATGGCGTAGACGCGCAGCTTCGACACGAACTTGGCCAGGGCCGCCTTGGAGCGCGTCTGGCGCACCTTCCACAGGGCCTGGCCCAGCACGGTGGGGCCGCCCCAGACGGTCACCCAGACCGGGCGGGGATCGTCGCGGTCGACGGCCTGGATCAGCAGGTCCGAGCCCGGCGAGTCCTTGCCCGCGCCGATGGCGGTCTTGCCGTCCGGAACCAGAGCCTGGGAGACCTTGGGTTTCAGCGCGTCGGGCGCGGGGAAGCCGCGCTCGTGCGTCTCGAGATTGTCTCGGACCTTGCCGTAGGCGTCGATGATGCTGGTGATCAGCTGCGGATTGACCTCACCCTTCACCGTCGTGGCGACCAGGCCCTCGATGTCGACCTGGTTCGAATAGGTCATCAGGCGGACCATCGACTCCTGGTCGTCGGGATCGCCGCCGATGTCGGTCAGAATGAACAGGCGCGGCTTCTCGTGAACGCTCTTCAGCGGCGACTTGGCGGTAGCGGGGGCAGGGGCCTGGGCGGCCAGGACCGGCGAGGTCGCCAGGGCGGTGGCCAGCGCCAGGCTGACGCCCGTGCGCAGCCCGGCGGCGAGCGAAGCAAATCCGGTCACGCGCAGATCCTTTCCCGTTCGGACCGTGGCGACCCGTTGTCCGGGATTCGGTCCTGAGCTTCCTCCCGGGCGCTCGCGCCCTCGGCAGCGGCCAGAGGTACCGACGGCCAAGGTGGGGGTCAATGTGAATTCGGAAATTCTCGATTGAAAAGAAAGGAAAACGAAAGGCGAGGTTTGTGATGGCCCGAGCGGCGGGGTTCTGGGTGTTTCAGCTGGAGGTGTGAAGGGGGCGAGATTGACGGGCTCAGCTGCGGTTGGGCCCCGATCGCAGGCTCTAAATTCTACGAAAATGCCGAAAAGCTGTAGCTATTTTGCTCTTCCAATCCGGATGAGTTTCCGAACCTATCTCGGATCTCACGCCTTAACGCCCAAGTGGCGCAGCGCTGTTCTCGGGCACGGTTGGCACGGAGGACGCGCGCTGACGAGCGCAGTTAGGCGGGCTTCCCAACTTTGAGATTGCTCGCGCATTTTCGATTGATTTCGTTTCATGCCCTTCGGTAACGATTTGCTTCGGCAAATAATGAACGGCGAACACCGCCCTTGTTCCTGATGGCGGAGTGGAAATTGGCCGTGCGCATGGCGCTTCGACTGGCGGTCCTGCCGCTGGGCGGGGCGGTGGAGTATGCCGACCAGGATCCGCAGGGGCCGCTGGAGCTGCGTGTCTATGCGGGCGCGGACGGCAAGTTCGAGCTCTATGACGACGCCGGCGACAGCTATGCCTACGAGCGTGGCGAGCGGGCGGTGACGCCGCTGACCTGAACGACGCCCGGCGAAAGCTGATCATCGGCGCGCGGGTGGGCGGCTCCTCGGCGCTTAAAGCATCGCCCGCCGCAAGGCGTCCTGCCAGCGGGCCACGGTGGCTTCCCGGACGTCGGCGCCCATGCCTGGCTCGAACGTCCGCTCGGCCGGCCGCACCGGCGGGGCCTTGATGCCCAGGCCCTCGGCGGCCAGCCGCGCCGCGCCCAGGGCGCTGAGCTCTGCGGCGTCGGCGCGGATAACGGGGCGGTCGATCAGGTCGGCCAGCAGCTGCATTAGCACGTCGTTGCGCGAGGCCCCGCCGTCCACATTCAACGCCGGCAGATCCGCGTGCAGATCGGCCTGCATGGCCATGAAGACATCATGGATCTGCAGGGCCACCGCCTCCAGCGCCGCCCGGGCCAGGTGCGCGGGCGTGGCGCCCAGATCCATTCCACTAATCAGGCCTCGGGCCTCGTCGCGCCAGTGCGGAGCGCCCAGGCCGGCCAGCGCGGGGACCAGGGTGACGCCGCCACTGTCGGGGACGGTGAGGGCCAGGTCCGTCAGGGCGTGCTCGTCCTTCAGGCCCAGGAGCTTGGTGGCGAAGGCGACCGTATGGCCCGAGACCGAGATATTGCCTTCCAGGGCGTGCAGCGCGCCGCTGGCGCGGCTCCAGGCGATGGTGCTGGACAGGCCGTGGGCCGACCAGATCCGCTCCTTGGTCACCGTCATCAGCGACGAGCCGGTGCCGCAGGTGGCCTTGATCCGGCCCGGCCCATCCAGGCCATGGCCGTAGAGGGCGGCGTGGGAGTCGCCCATGACCGCGTGGATCGGCACGCCGGCTGGCAGGGCCGTCGCGCCTGGGGCCGTCTCGCCGAACAAGGCGTCGGACGGGCGGATCTCGGGCAGCATTTCCAGCGGGATGTCGAACAGCCGCGCCATCTCCGGGTCCCAGGTCAGGCAAGAGAGGTTCATCAGCTGGGTGCGCGAGGCGTTGCTGTGGTCCGTGGCGTGGCGGGCGCCGCCGGTCAGGTTCCACAGCAGCCAGGCGTCGACGGTGCCGGCCTTCAGCTCTCCCCGGGCAGCGCGGGCGCGGCCATCGGGCGCCTGGTCCAGCAGCCAGGCCAGCTTGCCGGCCGAGAACATCGGGTTCAGCGTCAGTCCCGTGCGGGCGATGGCGTCGGGCTCGTAGCCTTCGGCCTTCAGCGCCTCGCAGCGCGGGGCCGAGCGGCCGCATTGCCAGATCACGCAAGGGCCGACTGGACGGCCGGTGGCGGCGTCCCACAGCACCACGGACTCGCGCTGGTTGGAGAGGCCGATTGCGGCGATCGCGAAGCCCTTGGCGACGATCTCGGCGATCACGCCGGCGACGCTGGCCCAGATATCGTCGGCCGAGGACTCGGCCCAGCCGGGCTGCGGATGGCTGACCTTCGTCGGACGCGAGGCCTGGGCCAGGATCTCGCCCTCAGAGCCGACCAGCACCGCCTTGGTGTTGGTGGTGCCCTGGTCGATCGCCAAAATCGCCCCGGAAGTCATGTTCATCAGGCGGCGCGCATGGCCAGCAGGCCGCGGGCGGCGTCGGCGACGCCGTTGGCGGTCAGGCCATGGCGCTCCATCAGAAACTCGGCCGAGCCGGTGGGCAGGAAGCCGGGGAAGCCCAGGATCCGCATGGGGCAGGGGGCTTGGGTGGCCAGCACCTCGGCCACGGCGCCGCCCAGGCCGCCCTTCACCGAGTGCTCTTCGACCGTGATCACCGCGCCGGTCGTGGCGGCGTCCAGGATGGCGGCTTCGTCGAGAGGGGTCAGGGTGGCCATGTTGATCACCTTGGCCTGGACGCCCTCGGCGGCCAAGGCTTCGGCGGCGGCCAGGGCGCGATGCACCATCGTCCCGTTGGCGATGATGGCGACATCGCCGCCCTCGCGCAGGGTTTCGGCCTTGCCGATCTCGAAGGACTTGGCGGTGTGGGGCAGGACCGGCACCGGCATGCGGCTGATGCGGATGAACACCGGACCATCCAAGGCGGCGGCGGCCTTGATCGCCTCGCTGGTCTCCCAAGGATCGGACGGCACGATGACCGTCAGGTTTGCCATGGGCCGCAGCCAGGCCAGGTCCTCGATCGAATGATGCGTGGGGCCGAGTTCGCCGTAGGCCACGCCGCTGGAGATGCCGCACAGCTTCACATTGGCCTGGGAGTAGGCGACGTCGGCCTTGATCTGCTCCAAGGCCCGGCCCGTCAGGAAGCAGGCCGCGCCGCTGACGAACGGGATCTTGCCGCCGTTGGCCAGGCCCGCGCCGACGCCGACCATGGCCTGCTCGGCGATGCCGACATTGATGAGACGGTCCGGAAACGCTTTCCGGAACTTGCCCAGCTTGCTGGAGCCGACGCTGTCATTGACGACGGCGACGATGCGGTCGTCGGCCTCGGCCAGGGCTTCCAGGGCGGCGACATAGGCCTCGCGGCAGTCGAAAAGGCCGTCGGTCTTCTGGGGATCGTTCACTTAAGAGAGCTCCCGCAGGGCCTGAGCATATTGTTCGGCGTTCGGGCAGCCGTGATGCCAGCCGGCCTGGTTTTCCATGTACGAGACGCCCTTGCCCTTCACGGTCGCGGCGATGACACACAAAGGCTTGTCGCCCGAGATCCCCTTGGGGCGCTCCAGGGCGGTGATCAGGGCTTCGGGGTCGTGGCCGTCGATCTGGACGACGTCCCAGCCGAAGGCGCGCCACTTGTCGGCGAGAGGCTCGAGGCCGACCGTGTCCTCGGTCGGCGCCCCCTGTTGCAGGCGGTTGCGGTCGACGATGACGGTGAGATTGGAGAGCTTGCGGTGACCGGCGGTCATGGCGGCTTCCCAGCAGCTGCCTTCCTGAAGTTCGCCGTCGCCCGTCAGCACGAAGACGCGGTAGTCGGCCTTGTCGATCTGGCCGGCGATGGCCGCGCCAACCGCGACGGGCAGGCCGTGGCCCAGCGGACCGGTGTTGGTCTCGACGCCCGGCAGATAGGTGCGGCTAGGGTGGCCGTTCAGGCGCGACAGCGGCTGGAGATAGGTGGCCAGTTCCTCCTCCGGGAAGAAGCCCGCGCCGGCCAGCACGGAGTAGAAGGCGCCGGTGCAGTGGCCCTTGCTCATCACGAAGCGGTCGCGGCCCGGGGCGTTCGGCTGGGACGCGTCGTAGCGCATGACCTCGAAATAGAGCGCCGCCAGGATGTCGGCCGACGACAGATCGCCGCCGGGATGGCCTTGCTTGGCCTCGAAGATCATCTTCAGGGCGCTGCGACGGATCCAGGTCGCGCGCTGCGCCACATGGGCGGCGCGGCGCCGGAGATCGTCCGGGCTCTGGCGGTGAACTTGATTCATCTTCGACGTTCTCGCTGGTCGTCGCGGTGTAATCGAGGGCGCGAGCGTACCGTGGAAGAGCCGTGCCGGCGTTCCGGGCGCGCTCGCCTCAGCCTGGCTTCAGGCCTCCCTCGACCCGCAAACTAGGCGGCGCGGTTTGCGAGCGCAATGCTGAAAAGTGCCGCTTATTTTCGATTTTCTTCGTTTTTGAAGATTCGGAAGGGCGAGGGCAATGTGCTGAGGCTATCGGTTGGCGATCATAAAGCGCTGAAATTGCAAATATAATCCTGAGCTCTGTGGTGGCCTGTCGCCTTTATGATAGGGGCGCATTGACACCGATTTCTCGCCATGAGACGTTTTGCTCGAATTCGAAATCATTCGAAAGTAGCGCCGAAAATGGCGCACGTGGCCGGGGAGAGGTGGGCGTTGCGGCAGGCAGGCGATCAAGATCGCGGTTTTGGCGCGCGGCAGGCTCGTCTGGCGCTGGTTCTGGCCGTCCTGCTGCCCACCGTCAGCGCCTGCAAGGTCGTGCCCATCGCCGCCGACCGCGCCGCGCGCGAGCGCCAGGCGGGCAGCTTCGACGCCACGCGCTACGTCGACGCCGTCTGGGACGCCCAGGCCGCGCCTTACTGGGGCAAGCACGCCAAGCCGCTGGAGCAGCTCTCAGCCCGGATCGACCAAAGCCTTGAGGCTGCTGGCGCGGAGGAGGGTCGCAAGGCCGGCGACGGTTCTCCCTGGACCTTCGTCACGCAAGGCGAAGGCCGCGTTGTGGACGTGAAGACGCAGGCCCGTGCAGGCGTGGTGAGCGTCGACGTCGATGGCAAGCCGGTGGACATTCTGGTGGGACCAGTGGTTTCGGGCTCGGCCCTGCGCGACAGTCTGCCGTTCGTCACCTTCAACGACTTCTCGAACCAGATCGCCTTCGCCGAGGTCGGCGGAGCTCTGACCAAGCGAGCCCTGCGCCAGGCGCGGCCGGCGGCCGAAGGGCTCAAGCCCGGCGACCGCGTGCGCTTCCAGGGCGTGTTCCAGCTCGGCAAGGCCGGCGATCCTGTGGTCGTCACGCCCGTTCGCCTCGAGCGGGTCGGGGTCTAGAGCCATGGCCGTGTTGCGGGCGGAGCGGATCGACAAGATCTACGGCGGCGTCGTGGCGCTGGAGGGCGTCGACTTCGACGTCCACGCCGGGGCCGTCAACGTGCTGATCGGCGAGAACGGCGCGGGCAAGTCGACCCTGATGAAGATCCTGGCCGGGGTCGAGCAGCCCACTTCGGGCCGCCTGCTGCTGGATGGAGAGCCCGTGCGCTTCGCCTCGGTGCGCGAAGCCGCCAAGGCCGGAGTCGGCATCGTGTTCCAGGAATTGAACCTCTGCCCGAACCTGACGGTGACGCAGAACATCTTCCTGGGGCGCGAGCTGGCCAAGGCTGGCGCGACCGACCACGCCGCCGAGAAGGCCCGCGCTCGAGAGGTGCTGGCGCGTCTGGCCCATGGCGTCGATCCCGACGCCCAGGTCTGCGGTCTGCGGGTGGGTGAACAGCAGATCGTCGAGATCGCCAAGGCCCTGGTCGAGGACGCCCGCGTGCTGATCCTGGACGAGCCGACATCGGCCCTCAGCGCCGCCGAGGTCGAGGTGTTGTTCGGGGTGATCGGCGAGCTGAAGCGCGCCGGCGTGGCGGTGATCTACATCTCCCATCGGCTGGACGAACTGATGCGGATCGGCGACCACATCACCGTGCTGCGCGACGGCCGCCTGATGGACGCCAAGCCGGCCTCCGAGGTCTCGGTAGCCTGGATCATCGACAAGATGCTGGGCGACAAGGCCCGCCAGCGGGCGCGCGGCGGTGTGCGCAAGGCCGGCGAGGTCGTCTTGTCGGCCAAGGATCTCACCCTGCCGCGCCCTGGCGGCGGCTGGCTGCTGGACGGCGTCAGCGCCGACTTCCGGGCTGGCGAGGTCACGGCGGTCTACGGCCTGCTCGGTTCGGGCCGCACCGAGCTGCTGGAAAGCCTGTGCGGCGCCCGCAAGGCTGGCGGGGCGGTGATCCTGAATGGCGAGGACGTCTCGGCCCTCGGCGTCGCCGATCGGTGCGGCAAGCGCATGCGTTTCGTGCCCGAGGACCGCCAGCGCGATGGCCTGTTCCACAACCTTTCGGTCGGCGGAAACCTCGGCCTGTCCAGCCTTCTGGCCTACGCGACACGTGGAGTGATCGGCGAAGGGCGCGAGCGCTCGGCCATCGGCGACATGATGGTCCGGCTGGGCGTCAAGGCGGCCGGGGCTGAGGCGGCCATCGGCTCGCTGTCGGGCGGCAACCAGCAGAAGGTGGTGATCGGGCGCGGCCTGCTGACCGGTCCGCTGGTGATGCTGCTGGACGAACCCAGCCGCGGGGTCGACATCGGCGCCCGCGGTGAGGTGTTCGACACCATGCGGGCGCTGGCCGACCAGGGCCTGGCCATCGTCTTCGCCACCTCGGACCTGCTGGAAGCCCAGGCGGTCGCCGACCGCGTGCTGGTCCTGGCCGCCGGCCGCCTGACCGCCGACTTGACGATCGACCAGGCCACCGAGGTCGCCCTGGTCGCCGCCTCGAACGGCGTGACCGCCCAGTCCATGGAGACCGCCGCGTAATGGCGACCGATACGACCGCCGCCGCCGCGCCCCAGGGGGTGGGCCTGCTGGCTCTGCTGCTGAAGCTGCGCGCCCTGATCGCCCTGGCCGTGGTCGTGGCCTTCTTCTCGGTGATGGCCCCGAACTTCCTGTCGGCGTCGAACTTCCTGATCATGTTCAAGCACGTGGCGATCACCGCGATCCTGGCGATCGGCATGACCTACGTGATCCTGACCGGCGGCATCGACCTGTCGGTGGGCTCGATCGCGGGTCTGGCCGGCATGGTCGCCGGCGCGCTGATCCTCAATGGCGTGACGCTGCAGCCGCTAGGCGTGGTGGTCTATCCCAGCGTACCGGTGGTCATCGCCATCGTGCTGCTGCTGGGCGGCATAGCGGGCCTGTTCAACGGCGTGCTGGTGGCGCGTTTCCGCATCGCGCCGTTCATCGCCACCCTGGGCGTGCTCTATGTGGCGCGTGGCGCGGCGATGCTGCTGTCCAACGGCGCGACCTTCCCGAACCTGGTCGGCCGTCCGGACCTCGGCAACGAGGGCTTTCCGCTGCTGGGCTCGGCCTCGGTGCTGGGCCTGCCCGTGACGGTGATCCTGCTGGCCGTCATCGCCCTGGTCGCGGCCTTCGTGGCCAAGGACACCCCGTTCGGCCGCTGGGTCTACGCCATCGGCGGCAACGAGCGCGCGGCCCTGCTGTCGGGCGTGCGCGTCGAGCGGGTCAAGGTCGCCGTCTATGTGATCTCCGGCGTCTGCGCGGCGCTGGTCGGCCTGATCGTCTCCTCCGAGCTGGTCGCCTCTCATCCGGCCAGCGGCGAGACCTTCGAACTGTCCGCCATCGCTGCGGTCGTCCTGGGCGGCGCGTCGCTGTCGGGCGGGCGCGGAACGGTCGGCGGCGCGCTGATCGGCGCCTGCGTGATCGGCGTGCTGGGCGATGGCCTGGTGATGATGGGCGTCAGCGAGTTTTGGCAGATGGTCATCAAAGGACTTGTGATCATCGCTGCTGTCGTGCTCGACCAGCTGCAAGGGCGTCTTTCCACGGCCGGCAAGGCCTGACCGTGGTCCAGAACGCCATGACGCAGAGGAGCAAGAGAGCCATGGCCAAGTCCGGCCAGAAGGGCGCGACGACGCCCGACAATTCAGCCCGCGGTTCGGCCCGCGAGCGCGCCATGGCCTCGGCCGGTTCGGGCCTGCTGGCCGAACCCCGACGCATGAAGATCCTGGAGTGGCTGCAGGAAGAAGGCAGCGCCCGCGTGCGCGAGCTGTCCGAAGCCTTCGGCGTCTCCGAACCGACCATCCGCCAGGACCTGGAGAAGCTGGAGACCGAGGGCCACATCGTGCGCGAGCACGGCGGCGCCTTTCTGCGTTCGGTTCCCCAGCAGGTGCGCGACATGGCCCTGCAGCACAGGGTCAACATGGAGGCCAAGCGCCGGATCGGCCGGCTGGCCGCCTCGCTGGTCACCGACGGCCAGACCCTGATCCTCGATAGCGGTTCGACGACCACCGAGGTGGCCCTGAACCTCCTGGAGCGGCAGAACCTCAACGTCGTCACCAACGCCCTGAACATCGCCCTGACCCTGGGGGCGCTGCCCTCGTGCACGGTCCACATGCCGGGCGGCCAGTTCAAGGCCCCGACCCTGTCGCTGAGCGGCGAGCGGTCGGCGGCCTATTTCGAGGGCCTCTACGCCGAGACCTGCTTCCTGGCGACGGCGGCGATCTCGCTGGAAGCCGGGCTGACCTATCCGTCCCTGGCCGACCTGCCGATCAAGAAGGCCATGATCGCGGCGGCCTCGCACGTCTGCCTGGTCGCCGATTCCACCAAGATCGGTCGCACCTCGTTCTCGTCGCTGGGCGGCGGGGTCGAGGTCATCCAGACCCTGATCACCGATGACGGCGTTCGCGACGAAGACCGCAAGGCCTTCGAGGCGCGCGGCATCCGCGTGCTGACCGCGTAAGGAGTCCCATGAAGCGCAGCCACCTGATCATCGCGATCGCCGCCGTCGCCGCGGTCGTCCTGGGGATCGCGTGGCTGGCGCCCAAGAGCCGCTCGAACCTGATCGTCATCATTACCCCGTCGATGGACAACCCGTTCTTTGGCCAGGAAGCGGCGGGGGCCGAAGCGCGAGCCAAGGCCCTGGGTTACGAGACCCTCAAGTTCTCGCACGACGACGACGCCTTCAAGCAGAGCCAGCTGATCGACACGGCGATCGCCCGCAACGCGGCCGCCATCATCCTGGACAACGCCGGGGCCGACGCCAGCGCCGCGGCGATCGGCAAGGCCAAGGCCGCCGGCGTGCCGGTGTTCCTGATCGACCGCGAGATCAACGTCCGGGGCCTGGCCACGGCCCAGATCGTCTCCAACAACTTCCAGGGCGCGGCCCTGGGCGCGGAGGCCTTCGTCAAGGCGATGGGCGAGCAGGGCGGCTATGTCGAGCTGGTCGGCAAGGAGAGCGACACCAACGCGGCCATCCGCTCGCGCGGTTTCCACGAGGTGATCGACCAGTACCCGGACCTGAAGATGATCGGCCGCCAGTCGGCCAACTGGAGCCAGGCCGAGGCCTTCGCCAAGACCCAGTCGATCCTGCAGGCCCATCCCGAGGTGAAGGGCATCATCGCCGGCAACGACACCATGGCCATGGGCGCGGTCGCGGCGCTGGAGAGCGCCGGGCGCGGCGACGTCGTGGTGGTCGGTTTTGACGGCTCCAACGACGCCCGCGACGCGATCCTGGCCGGGAAACTCAGGGCCACCGTGCTGCAGCCGGCCTTCCGCCAGGCCCAGTACGCCGTCGAACTGGCCGACCGGTTCCTGAAGACCGGCAAGACCGGCCAGCCGGAAAAGCAGCTGATGGACTGCTTCCTGGTCACCGCCGCCAACGCGCGGGATCTCGACAACTTCAATCTCACCCGTCGTTAGTCTGGAGTACGCGCCCATGAGCAAGCTGAGGTTCGGAGCCGGCATCTGGCACTTCGCCACCTATGTCGACCGCTACGCCACCGACGGCTACGGCGCGCCCGTCAGCCTGATCGAAGCCATCGACAAGGCCGGCCAGGTCGGTGATCTGTCGGTGGTCGACCTGAACTATCCATTCGTCGATCCCAAGCTGTCCCTCGACGAGGTCGAGGTCGCCCTGAAGCGCAACAATCTGGGCGTCATCGGCATCACGCCCGAGATCTATACCCGCCAGTTCTCGAAGGGCGCCTTCACCAATCCCGATCCGGGCGTGCGACGCCTGGCCAACCAGATGTGCAACGACGCGGCCAATGTGGTCCGCCGCTTCGGCGCCGACTACGTCAAGCTGTGGCCGGGCCAGGACGGCTGGGACTATCCGTTCCAGGTCGACCACCAGAAACTCTGGCGGATGTCGATGGACGGCGTTGGCGAGCTGGCCAGCCAGAACCCCGACCTGAAGTTCGTCATCGAGTACAAGCCGCGCGAGCCGCGCAACCACATGAGTTTCGACTCGGTGGCCCGCACGCTCCTGGGCATCGAGAAGATCGGCCTGCCCAACATCGGCATCCTGCTGGACTTCGGCCACTCGCTATACGGCGGCGAGTCGCCGGCCGATGCGGCTCAGCTGGCCATCGACCACGGCCGCCTGTTCGGTATGGACGTCAACGACAACCTGCGCGCCTGGGACGACGACATGGTTGCCGGCTCGGTCCACCCGATCGAGCTGTTCGAGTTCTTCTACGTCCTGCGCAAGAACAGGTGGGAAGGTGTCTGGCAGCTGGACCAGTTCCCGTTCCGCGAAGACAGCGTCAACGCCGCCAAGCTGGCGATCGACTTCCTGAAGGTCATCGACCGGGCGCTGGACAAGCTGGACTTCGACGCCATGCAGGCCGCCCAGGATCGCCAGGACGCCCTGGAGGCCCAGCGCCTGGCCCGCGCGGCGCTGTTCTCCTCCTACTGAGCCAGGTCGCATGAACAGGCGCTCGATCGCGCTGGGCCTGGCGCTGACGCTGGGCGCCAGTCCCGTGGCCCTGGCCGACGCCTTGCGCGACGGCTTCCAGACCCCGCCGGCCGAGGCGCGGCCGCAGGTCTTCTGGCAGTGGATCAACGGCAACGTCACCCAGGAGGGTATCCACCTGGACCTGGAGTGGATGAAGCGCGCCGGTCTCGGCGGCTCCATCCTGTTCGACATCGGCTTCGGCTCGCCGCCGATCCCGCAATATGTCGACAAGCGCATTGGCTACGGCTCGCCCGAGTGGAAGGCGGCGGTGCGCTACGCGGCGGCCGAGTCCAGGCGGCTGGGCCTGCAGTTCGGCATGCAGGCCGGCGGCGGCTGGAGCGAGACCGGCGGCCCCTGGGTCAAGCCCGAAGAGGCGATGAAGAAGCTGGTCTGGAGCGAGACCGTCGTCGCTGGGAAGGGGCCGATCACTCTGGTCCCACCGCCCGGCGTCAGCGGCCCCTTCCAGGACCTGCCGATCGCGGCGCGCTTCGCCGAGCCCAGGTTCTATCGCGACGTCGCCGTGGTCGCCTGGCGCGAGGACGCCGCGGCCGCGCCGGTCGAGGCGACGTCCAGCGCCGGCGCGGTCCAGGCCGCGAAGCTGGCCGACGGCGCCTTTGCCGCTCCGGCGGTCGAGAAACTGGCCGGCGACGGCTGGGTGCTGCTGCGCTACGCCGCGTCGGTGGACGCCCGCGCCGTGACCGTGGCGGTGGACGGCGTCATGCCGAACGGCGTGGTCGAGGGCAGCGACGACGGCCAGGCCTTCCGCGTGCTGGCGACCCTGCCGGGCGAGGTCCGCCAGGGCTTGCCGGTGCGCACCTTCGCTTTCGAGAAGACCCGCGCCCGAGTGTTCCGCCTGCGCCTCGCGGCCGATGCGAAGCCCACGGTCCTGACCGAGTTCGCCATCCATACGGACGCCCGTGTCGACCGCTTCCAGGAGAAGGCCGGCTGGGGCGTGCTGAGCGACAACTGGGCCTCGGCGACTCCGGCCACCGATGCGGCCATCGCGCCCGGCGGCGTGCTGGATCTGACGGGCCGCCTGAAGGCTGACGGAACCCTGGACTGGAGCCCGCCCGCCGCTGGGCGATGGCGGATCGTACGTTACGGCTGGTCGTTGACCGGTCGCCGCGACACTCCAGCCTCCGCCGAGAGCCTGGGCCTGGAGGTCGACAAACTGAACGCCGACCATGTCCGCACGCACATGCGGGGCCTCCTGGAGCCGCTCAAGACCGGGCTGGGCGATCTCTACGGCAAGGATGGCCTCGGCTTCGTCATCACCGACAGCTGGGAGGTCGGCCAGCAGAACTGGACTGAGGCCCTGGCCGCCGAGTTCCAGGCCCGGCGCGGCTATTCACTGGTCCCATGGTTCCCAGTGCTGGCCGGCCGGGTGGTCGAGAGCGCCGAGGCCTCCGACCGCTTCCTGGCCGACTATCGCCGCACGATCGCCGATCTGCTGACCGAGCGCCACTTCGCCGAGATCACCAGGATCCTCCACGCCGAGGGCCTGCGCTACGACGCCGAGGCGCCGGGCGTGGACCTGCCGACCATCGCCGACGGCCTGCAGGCCAAGGGCCAGGTCGACATCCCGATGGGCGAGTTCTGGGTTTATCCGGAGGGCAAGCCGCCGCCCGCCGCGCATCTGGCCGACGTCCGGGAAGCCGCCTCGGCCGCCCACGTCTACGGCAAGCCGCTGGTCGGCGCCGAGGCCCTGACCACCATGGGCGAAGATCCCTGGCGAACCGGTCCCTGGCAGCACAAGCGGATCGTCGATCGCTACATGGCCGAGGGCGTCAATCACTTCGTCCTGCACACTGCGGCGCACCAGCCCTTCACCGACCGCAAGCCGGGCATGACCCTGCGCCAGTACGGCCAGCACCTGTCGCGCAACGAGACCTGGGCCGAAGGCGAGATGCGGGCCTGGACCGACTATCTGGCCCGCAGCGGCTGGATGCTGCGCCAGGGGCGGCCGGGCGCCGACATCGCCTATTTCCAGGGCGAGGACGCGGCCACGGGCCTGCCTTATGTCGAAGGCGGCAAACCGGACCTGCCGGCGGGCTGGGACTTCGACTACCTGGACGCCGAGAGCCTGGTCCAGCGCTTGGCGGTCAAGGACGGCCGTCTGGTCCTGCCGTCGGGCGTCAGCTACGCGGCTCTGGTCATTCCGGCCAAGGTCCGGCGCATGAGCCTGCCCACGCTGCGTAAGCTGGACGCTTTGGTCGCGGCCGGCGGCCTGGTGATCGGCGAGCGGCCCAAGGGCTCGCTGTCGCTGACGGGCGGCGCGGCCGCCGACGCCGAGTGGAAGGCGCTGGCCGACAAGCTGTGGAGCGGTCCGATCCGCACCGGCGCCGTCGAACCCGCCTTGGTCCAGCGCAGTCAGCCGGCAATCACGGGGCAGGGGACGAACCTCGTCTGGACCCGCCGCGTGCTGGACGACGGCGAGGTCTATTTCCTGGCCAACACCGGCGACAAGCCGCTGGAGGTCTCGCCGTCGTTCCGCATGACGGGCAAGGCCCCCGAGCTGTGGCGCGCCGATACCGGCGAGGGCGCGCCGACGCCGTATGTCCGGCGCAATGGCCGGACCGAGATCCCGCTGAAGCTGGCGCCCTATGACGCCGTGTTCGTGGTGTTCCGTGAGCCCGCCGGACCGTCGCCCGTTGCGGTCGTCGCGACGCAGACGGTGCTGAAGACCCTCGACGGACCCTGGATCGTCAAGTTCGAGCCCGGCTGGGGGGCGCCGGCTTCGGTTCCGTTCGAGAAGCTGGGCTCGTGGACCGAGAGCGATGATCCGGGTGTCCGCTACTATTCCGGCGCGGCGACCTACGAAAAGACGCTGGACGTCCCGCGCGGCTGGCTGAAGGGCAAGGGGCGTTTGAGCCTCGACCTCGGCGCCGTGCATGAGTTCGCGACCGTCACCCTGAACGGCGAAACCCTGCCGGTGCAGTGGAAGCCGCCCTATGCGGTGGACGTCACAGAGGCGCTGAAGCCGGGGAAGAACACCCTCAGCATCCGCGTCGTGAACTTCTGGGCCAACCGGATGATCGGTGACCTGCAGCCGGGAGCCAAGCGGCTGACCTTCGCGCCGATTCAGCCTTTCAAGGCCGATGATCCGCTATCGCCCTCGGGCCTCATCGGTCCGGTGACCCTGCGCCGCGACTAGAAACGGAACTGGGTGAACAGCACCGCCTGGGTCACCGGCTTTCCGCCCAGGGCGCGGATCGCCGGTCCGGCGTCCTGGCGGGCAAGCTGCGCCTGGAGCTTCAGGTTGCGGGTCACCTGCCAGGCACCGTCCAGCTGCGCGGCGCCGCCGACGTTCTTGGCGCGGCTGTTTTCAGCCGACGCCAGCGGGACCAGGGGCTGGAGATAGATCGCGTCCGCGCCGGTCCAGCGGCTGTGGGTCATGTAGCTGGCCTCCAGGCTGACGCCCTTGCGCGGCGTCACACCCAGGCTGGGCCGCAGCGAGACCAGGTTGCCCCAGCTGAAGAGCCCGACCTCGTTGAAGTAGCCGCCCTTGGGGAACATCGGATTGAAGGTCCCCAGCCGCTTGTCGGTCGGGTTCTTGTCGCCGGAGCCGATGTCGAGGCGCAGGCCCAGGCGCGGTTTCCACGGCTGGTCCAGCGTATAGCCGCCGCCGGCCGAGGCGGCGAAGGCCTGGATCTTGCGGCCGGCGAAGCGTCCGCCCTGGACCATGCCTTCGGCCTCGTAGTCGAAGGCGCCGGCCGAGCCGGCCAGCCGTGCGCCGAGGCCTGTGCGGCGTTCGTCGCCTGTCACCGTCCCGAACCGCACCCGGTCGCGCTCCAGGCCCAAGGCGTAGAGGTCCAGGGTCTGGCGCGGCGACAGTTTCGCGGAGACATAGAGGCCGTAGAAGCGCTGGGCGCGGTTGCGGGTGTCGTCGAACGCGCCGGGCGTGGCGGCGACCGGCTGCAAGTAGAAGGCGTCCAGCTTCAGCTTGCCGGCCGTACGGGTGATCCGCGCGCCGTCGAAGCTCTGGCGGATGTTCGGCGCCTCGCGCACGGCGATGAAGCGCTGGGTCGGGTTCAGCTGCAGTTCCTGGCGACCCAGGCGCACGCGCCAGCCGGCGGCGGGCATGATGTCGGCGAACAGCACCTGGGCGTCGACGCCGTCGCGGTCCAGGGCCGTGGCGGGATCGCGCTTGCCGACGTCGCGGTGCAGGCCGAGTTCGCCATAGACGCGGAGCGTGGGCCTCAGGTGCAGGTCGGCGCTTAGCAGCAGGCGACCCAGAGCGAAGGTGTCGCTGTGCTCGCTACCCAGGCCGAAGCGTGGGTTGTCGATCGCGTCGACCCGCAGGCGCGCCTCGCCGCCCAGGCTGAGATAGGCGTCGCCGCCCAGCGGGATGTAGCGCAGCGGATCCAGGCCCGTGCGATCCTCCACGGTGCTCAGATAGCCGTAGTCCTCGTCCGAGCGCACCGGCTTGAAGGCCGGCGGCTCGGCCGCCTGGGCGACGCCCGCGCCGGCCAGGGCGGCCAGCAGCAGAGGGGCGGCCAGCTTCACGAACGCTCCCCGCGCCATGCGTGGAGCACGGCCAGGACGGCGACCACGACCACGCCCAGCACGAGGCTCCAGGCTCCGGCGACCAGCACTCCGATCGCGCCGCCGACCGCCCCGAAGGCGAAAGCGAAGACGGGCGGCCAGGTCTTCAGGATCCGGGCCTTCAGGGCTTCGTCGGGGCGGCCTCGGGCGATCATGAGGTCTACGATGTCGATCGCCACCTGGGTGACGTTGCCGGTCATCATGGTGGTCGGCGCCAGGTGGGTGAAGACCGCGCGGGCCCCGACGTTCTGCACCGCCATGGCGACCACGCCGACCAGGCCGGCCAGCATGACCGCCGGCTCGTTGGCGTCGCCGGCGGGCAGGGCGCGGGCGGTCAGCAGCATGAAGGCCAGCAGCAGCACGGCTTGCAGCGCCAGGACCAGAACCTCGCAAGGCTGGCCCCGGACATCGCGCCAGCGGATCAGGGCGTAGGTCGAGGCCGCCGCGCCGATGAACACCGGCAGGGCCAGGAGCTTGGTCGCCAGACCGCTGGCGTCACCGGCCAGGCCGACGCCCAGCATGACGATGTTGCCGGTGGCGTGGGCAACGAACAGGCCGAACAGCAGCACGAAGCCGATGACGTCGACATAGCCGCCGACGAAGGCCATGCCCATGCCGGTCACGCCGGCTAGGCGCACCGGCTGGATTTGGGCGGGACGGGGGCTCATGCGGCGCGCTCCTTTTCGACCAGCGCCGCCGCGACCATGAAGCCGCCGATCAGGCCGATGTGTTCCAGGAAGGTGTTCATCGCGTGGAAGCGCTCCACGGGATCGACGACCGTCCAGTAGGGATGGGCGATCAGCGTCGCCAGGGCGGTGAAGACGCCCAGCGCCCCGGCCGCCAGCCAGCCGATCCGGCCCAGGATCAGAAGCGCCGATCCGCCCAGCTGGACGGCGATGGTCGCCGCCACGATCGGGCCGGCGGGTTTCAGCCCGAAGTGGGCGGCCTCGCCTAGGGCGTCTGGCAGATGGGTCAGCTTATAGAGGCCGGCGAACCAATAGGGCAGGGTCAGGACCGTCCGCGCGACCGTCCCGAAGGCCGGAGCGCGCAGCAGGGCGGCGATGGGCGCGGGCGTGCTCATGGTCACACCGCCCAGCAGCCGCAGCCCATCACGCCCCAGAACGAGCGCGCGTCGGCGGTCGGGGGCTGGGCCCCCAGGGCGGCCGCGTGGTCGTGGCCGTGGACGTTGCAGCTGCTGGCGCAACCGCAGGCGCTGGCCAGCGCCCGAGCATGGCCGCGCGAGCGGTCCTGATAGCCGCCGAAGGTCCGCACCGGCGACCAGTCGGGCATCGGCGGCGGCAGGACCGGCGCCAGCTTGCCGAAGTCGCCTTCGCCGTGGACGATCTTGCCGCCCAGCAGGGTCAGCACCGACGACAGATGCGGGATCTCATCCTCGGCCACGGTCAGGTAGTCGTCGCTGAGCACCGCCAGGTCCGCCAACTGGCCGACGGCGATCTGGCCCTTCTTGCCTTCCTCGTTCGAGAACCAGGTGTTGGCGGTGGTCCACAGGCGCAGGGCCTCCTCGCGGTCGACGCGGTTGGCCGGCGGATAAAGGCGCGTGCCGCCCACCGTCTTGCCGGTCACCAGCCAGTTCAGCGAGACCCACGGATTGTAGCTGGCCACCCGCGTGGCGTCGGTGCCGGCCCCGACCGGGATCCCGGCCTTCAGCATCTTGCCGATCGGCGGCGTGGCCTCGGCGGCCTTGGCCCCGTAGCGCTCCATGAAGTACTCGCCCTGGAACGCCATCCGGTGCTGCACGGCGATGCCGCCGCCCAAGGCCGCAATGCGGTCGATGTTGCGCTCGCTGATCGTCTCGGCGTGGTCGAAGAACCAGTGCAGGCCGTCGAACGGTATTTCGCGGTTGACCTTCTCGTAGACGTCCAGGGCCCGGGTGATGGTCTCATCATAGGTGGCGTGCAGGCGCCAGGGCCAGCGCTGCTCGGCCAGGTGGCGGATCACCGGCTCCAGGTCGGTCTCCATGTTGGCCGGCATCTCGGGCCGCTCGACCCGGAAGTCCTCAAAGTCGGCGGCGCTGTAGACCAGCATCTCGCCCGCGCCATTGTGGCGGTACTTGTCGTCGCCCTGGCCCGGCTTGACCTGCTTGGACCAGCTCTGGAAGTCCGACAGCTCGGCCTTCGGCTTCTGGGTGAAGAGGTTGTAGCTGATGCGCAGGGTCAGCTGGTCGTCGGCGTGCAGCTTCTCGATGATCTCGTAGTCGTCGGGATAGTTCTGGAAGCCGCCGCCGGCGTCGATCACGCCGGTCACGCCCAGGCGGTTCATCTCGCGCATGAAGTGGCGGGTCGAGTTCAGCTGGTACTCGGGCGGCAGCTTGGGACCCTTGGCCAGGGTGGCGTAAAGGATCGTCGCGTTGGGCTGGGCCAGCAGCAGGCCGGTGGGCTCACCCGAGGCGTCGCGCTGGATCTCGCCGCCCGGCGGGTTGGGCGTGTCCTTGGTGTAGCCGACGGCGCGCAGGGCGGCGCGGTTGAGCAACGCACGATCATAAAGATGGAGGATGAACACCGGCGTCTCGGGCGCGGCGGCGTTGATCTCGTCCAGGGTCGGCAGACGCTTCTCGACGAACTGGTGCTCGGTGAAGCCGCCGACGACGCGCACCCATTGCGGCGGCGGGGTGTTGGCGGCCTGCTTCTTCAGCATGGCCATGGCGTCGGCCAGGGTCGGCACGCCGTCCCAGCGCAGTTCCATATTGTAGTTCAGCCCGCCCCGGATGATGTGCATGTGGCTGTCGATCAGGCCCGGAATCACCCGGCGGCCCTTCAGGTCGATGATCGTCGGGTTCGGGCCGGCGGCGGCGCGGACGTCGCGCGCATCGCCGACGGCGGCGAACTTGCCGTTGCGGATCAGCGCCGCGTCGGCGCGGGGATTGCCTCGGTCGAGGGTTGTGAACTTGCCGTTGATGAGCAGCAGGTCGGCTTGGGGGGACATGGGGCCGGGCCTCCGGGGATCAGCGAGAAGGGAACTTGGCAGCAGGGCCGCGCCCACGGCCAGGGCTTGGCGGCGGTTGAGCGGGCTCATGCCTGGTCGTCCGGCGTCTTGGTCAGGGCTTGGGGACCCAGCACCTGGCCGGCGCATTCGGACGTCTTCAGATAAGCGACGACGGGGGCCTTGGTCAGCAGGCGCTTGGCGATCGGGACCGCCTGCTCACCCAGCAACATGCCGAGCAGGCCCAGCAGGGCGATGGCCGGCGGGGCGGGCGAACGAACCCCGAGCAGGGAATAGATCACCCCGACCAGGAGGCCGACGCCGATGGACAGCAGATAGGGTTTCATCACCGCGCTCCTGGAAGAGGGCGGGCGAGGCGCGAACGCCCCGCCCGGGTGGGTCAGTGGCCTTCCGACGCGCCGAACATCGTCTTGGCGTAGGTGATGCCCAGGCCATAGGCGCCGCCGAACTGGCGGGCCACGCCGGTGGTCATCTCGTAGGTTTCGCCACGGGCCCAGTCGCGCTGCATTTCCAGCAGGTACTGCAGGGCGGTGATCGGCTGGGCGCCGGCCTGGACCATGCGGGTCACGGCGCGCTCGTGCGCCTCGGTCGAGATGTCGCCGCAGGCGTCGGTGATCACGAAGACCTCGAAGCCCTGGTCGATGGCCGACAGGGCCGGGCCGACGATGCAGACCGAGGTCCACAGGCCCGCCAGCACGATGCGCGTCTTGCCGATGGCGTTGACCTGGTCGATCACGGCCTGGTCTTCCCAGGTGTTCATCGAGGTGCGGTCCAGCAGGGTCTTGCCCGGGAAGGGCGCGGTGACTTCCGAGAACATCGGGCCCGAGAAGCTCTTCTCGGCAACCGTGGTCAGGATGGTCGAGGCGCCGAAGCCGGCGGCGGCGCTGGCCACCAGGGCGGCGTTGGTGCGCAGCAGGCTGGCGTCGATCGACTTGGTGGCGAAGGCCATCTGCGACTGGAAGTCGATCATGATCAGGGTGTGGTCGGTGGGGGTGAGCAGGCGCGCGCCGGGGGCGGCCTTGGCTTGCAAGGTCATGACTTAGCTCCGTTTTTCTGGGTTGGGGCGAACCACTTCCGGCCGCCGCGTCTGATCCGATGAGGTGAACTTGACGTGGATCAGGCGCATCAGAAATGGAAATGATGGAAATACATCATTTCCATTTCTGCGCTCGTCTTAGGCCTTGAAGAAGGCCAGCAGGTCGGCGTTGATCGTCTCGGCTTCGGTGGTCGCCATGCCGTGCGGGAAGCCTGGATAGGTGATCAGCTTGCCGTGCTTGAGCAGCTTGATCGCCTGGCGGGCCGAGGCGTCGATCGGCACGACCTGGTCGTCCTCGCCGTGCAGCACCAGCACCGGCACGTCGATCTTCTTGAGATCTTCGGTGAAGTCGGTTTCCGAGAAGGCCGCCACGCAGTCGTACAGCGGCTTGACGCCGGCCTGCATGCCCTGACGCCACCAGTTGTCGATGACGCCTTCCGAAACCTTCGCGCCCGGACGGTTGAAGCCGTAGAACGGGCCGGCGGCGACGTCGCGGAAGAACTGGGCGCGGTTGAAGGCCGTGCCATTGCGGAAGCCGTCGAACACCTCGCGCGGCAGACCGCCCGGGTTGGCGTCGGTCTTCAGCATGATCGGCGTCACTGCGCCGACCAGCACGGCCTTGGCGACGCGACCCGGCTTGGCGCGGGCGACATAGTGGGCGACCTCGCCGCCGCCGGTCGAGTGACCGACGTGGAAGGCGTTCTTCAGGTCCAGGTGGTCGGCCAGGGCGATGACGTCGGCGGCGTAGGTGTCCATCTCGTTGCCGCTGTCGGTCTGGGTCGAGCGGCCATGGCCCCGGCGGTCATGGGCGATGACGCGATAGCCCTTCAGCAGGAAGAACATCATCTGGTTGTCCCAGTCGTCGGCCGACAGCGGCCAGCCGTGGTGGAACACGATCGGCTGGGCGTTCTTGGGCCCCCAGTCCTTGTAGAAGATCTGGACGCCGTCCTTGGTCGTGACGAAGCCGCTGCTCATGACGTGAGATCCTTTGCCTTGGTTGGAGGGCGCCGGCTTGGCCAGCGCCTGGGAAACGGAAGGTAGGGCCGCGAGGGCCGCCGCCCCCGCGCCGGCGACGAGAACACGCCGCCGCGTCGCGCGCGTGTCGATAGGGTTGTGGTCGGTCACCTTTGAAGCCCCGGAAAGAGTGGAATTCTTGAACGAAACGGTGACGCGGCGTTCAGGAAGCGTCGCGCATCGGGCGTCGCGGAAGGTCCTGCCGGCGTTCGTTGTTGATTGGCGCGGAGCCTCGGGCGCCGCCGACGACGCGTAAATCCCGGGCGGGTTAGGGCGGGCTGACACTGATGGGCGGCCAATCCACACCTGAAAGGCTCTGGCGGTCGCCAAATGGGTGGGCCTGGCCTAGCTCGCCCGATATTGAGGCGCTTGGACGCCTGTCGGTAACCAGGTGGCCTGTGATCGAAGGACCCCCATGGCGACTGGCTTTGCAAGGATCGGCTGCGTGGCTTTGCTGGCCGCCGCGTTCCTGGCCGGGCCCGCCCAGGCTCTCGATCCCCAGCGCGCCATCGGGCAGTACAAGCACACCCGCTGGACCGTCGAGGACGGGGCGCCGGGCAGCGTCGAGGCGATCGCCCAGACGCCGGACGGCTATCTGTGGCTGGGCACGCCGCTGGGGCTCTATCGCTTCGACGGCGACACGTTCGAGCTGATGCGGCCGCCGCGTCCCAGCTACAGCATGAGCGATCGGGTCGTCAGCCTCATGGTCGCCCGCGATGGCGCCCTCTGGGCGGGTTACGAGGCGGGCGGCGTCGCGGTCTGGCGCCAGGGTCGCTTCAGATTGATCTTCGATCCCAAGATCTTTCGCTTCGTGGTCATCCGCCTGGCCGAAGGGCGGGATGGAACGATCTGGGCCGCGACGAGCAATCCGCGGGCGCGCCTAGCCCGGCTGACGGGCGGCCAATGGCGTTCGGCTGACGACATCACCGGCCTGCCGAAGGATGATCTTTCGGACGTGCTCGTCGCCCGGGATGGAACCATCTGGGCGACGGCGGGCGGCGCGGTCTCGCGGCTGACGCCGGGCGCGAAACGCTTCACAGTGGTTCGCACGGGGCTGGGCGAAGGCGTCGGCCTGGCTCAGGACGGGCAGGGGCGCATCTGGGCCGCCGACGCGCGGGGCGCGCGGGTCATCGACGGCCGGCCGGCGCCGCGCGGTGAATACGCCTTGCCCAGCATAAGCCGCCAGACGCGCATACTCATCGATCGCGACCAGAACCTGTGGGGCGTGCAACATCCCGACGGCCTGTTTCGCGTCCGAACGGGGGAGGCTTCTGCACCGGAGACCTTCTCCGCCGGCCAGGGGCTCAGCTCGGCCATGGCCTATGCGGCGTTTGAGGACCGCGAGGGCAGTCTCTGGGTGGCGACGGTCCGGGGACTGGATCGCTTCCGGCCGGCCAGCGTGGTTCCCGAACCGCTGGTCCCGACCAGCTCGCCCTATGGCTATGTCGTGTTCGCCGACCGCCGGGGCGTCGTCTATGTCAGCGACTCCACGACCCTCTACCGCGCCTTGCCCGGCCAGCCGCTGAGGCCGCTGATCCGCGACATCGGCCACGCCAGCACGATGTGCGACGCCGGCGACGGCGGGATCTGGGTAGGGCTGGGCGATCGCGTCGTGCGGGTCCAGGGCGACAAGGTCACGCCGCTGCCCAAGCCGCCCTTCGCCAACGCCTATACGACGGCCTGCGCTCGTGACAGCCGGGGCGACCTGTGGGCGGCGGGGTTCATGGCCGGCCTGCTGCGCTACGACGGCAAGGCCTGGAGCGCTTCGTTGCCCAAGCCTTTGGGGCTGGCGATCACCGCGCTGGAGGCCGACTGGCGCGGCCGGATCATCGCCGACGGCGGCCGGGGCGCGGTGCTGGTCGACGGGAAGGACGTCCGCGCCATCGCCACGCCGCCCCGGCCCGAGCGCGGCGGCACCATGCCGATGGCGGACGGCCCGCTGGGGGTGCTGGCCGGCAGCGATCGCGGCCTGACGCGCTTCCAGGACGACAAGAGCCAGTTCCTCTCCCGCGACCGCTTTCCGGTGCTGGGTCTCAGCCACGGCCTGGCCCAGACCGATCGCGAGACCTGGCTGCTGGGCGCGGCGGGCCTGGTGCGGATCCAGAACGCCGACCTGGAGCGGGCCTTCCAGGATCCGAAGGCGGGCCTGCCGGCGCGGGTCTTCGACTTGAAGGACGGCCTGCCGGGGCCGGCCTCCTACAAGTATCGGGCGGATCTGGCGGTCGGCGGCGACGGGCGGGTCTGGATGGCGACGAGTAGCGGGATCGCCTGGCTGGATCCGACGCGCCTGCCGGTCAACGCGATCCCGCCGCCGGTGACGATCCGGAGCGTGACGGTCGACGGCGTCCGAACCGCGGCCCCGACGGCGCTCACCCTGCCCAGGGGCGCACGGGCGCTGCAGATCGACTATGCGGCGCTCAGTCTGGCCATCCCAGAGCGCGTGCGCTTCCGCTATCGTCTGGAAGGCGTCGACGCCGACTGGGTCGAGGCCGGCGCGCGGCGGCAGGCCTTCTACAACAACCTCAAACCCGGCAAGTACGTGTTCCGGGTGCGGGCGGCCAACAACGACGGGGTCTGGAACGAGCAGGGCGCGAGCCTGGCCCTGGACTTGCCGCCGACCCTGTTCCAGAGCCGGTTGTTCCTGCTGCTGTGCGCGGGGGCGGCGGCGGGGCTGCTGGCGGGCGCCTATCACTGGCGGATGCGGGACATGAGCCAGCGCCTGCAGGCGGGGCTGCGCGAGCGGATGGCCGAGCGCGAACGCATCGCGCGCGAGTTGCATGACACCCTGCTGCAAGGCGTCCAAGGGCTGATCCTGAAGTTCCAATCGGCGACCCGCCAGGTGCCGCCCGAGCTGCCGGCCCGTGACCAGCTGGAGCGCGCCCTGGACCGGGCCGAGGACGTCGTCGTCGAGGCCCGCGATCGCGTGCGCAGTCTGCGAGCCGGCGCGGCCGGCGATCTGGTCGCCACCCTGACCGAGGTCGCCGAGACCATGCGCTCGCCGGGCTCGACCGAGACCGTCGTCACGGCTCACGGGCGGGCGGCGGACCTGCATCCGCTGGTCGCCGACGAGATCGAGCGGGTGGTGATCGAGGCGCTGTTCAACGCCCATCGTCATGCGCGCGCCACCCGGATCGACGTGCTGGTGGCCTTCGAGCCCCGGCGGCTGCGGGTCAGCGTCCACGACGACGGCGTGGGCGTCGAGCCGACCGTGCTGGAGGCCGGCGGGCGGGAAGGGCACTTCGGCCTGGCCGGCATGCGCGAACGGGCCCGCAAGATCCGCGGCGCCCTGACGATCCGTAGCGCACCGGGTCGGGGAACCGAGGTCGAGCTGGTCGCACCGGCCAATGTGGCCTATGCGACGCGGCCGGCGGCGCGATGGGCGTGGCTGCGACCGTGGGCGCGGCGGGAGGCGAAGGCATGAGCGACGACATCATCTCGGTCCTGATCGTCGACGACCATCCGCTGCTGCGCGAAGGGGTCGCCGCCGTGCTGGAGGCCGAGCCCGACATCCAGGTCGTGGGCGAGGCCAAGGACGGCGCCGAGGCCGTGGGAGCCTTCGCGCGCCTGGCGCCCGACGTGGTGCTGATGGACCTGCAGATGCCCGGCATGGACGGCGTCGACGCGATCGGCGAGATCCGCGCGGCGGCGCCCGAGGCCAGGATCATCGTCCTGACCACCTATGCCGGCGACGTCCGGGCGTTGCGGGCGCTGAAGGCGGGGGCCAGCGGCTACCTGCTGAAGAGCAGTCTGCGCCGCGAGCTGATCGACACGATCCGCGCGATCCATGGCGGCCGCCGCTATCTCAACCCCCAGGTGGCCCACGATATCGCCCTGAACGCCATCGGCGAGCCGCTGACGGATCGCGAGATCGACGTCCTGACCAGCGTTTCCATGGGGCGCGCCAACAAGGAGATCGCGCGCCTGCTGTCGCTGTCGGAAGACACGGTGAAGAGTCACATGCGCAGCATCTTTATCAAGCTGGACGTGACCGATCGCACGCAGGCGGTGACGGTCGCCCACCGCCGGGGCATCATCCAGCTGTAGGGAGCGATGTGTCTCTTCCAATTGTCTGACAAAATATCTTCCCTCGCCCTTGCGGTCGATGCAGTCTGCGCGGCGACCGCGATGACTCGTGTGCCGACGTAGCGCCGCCAAGGGGAACAGCAGCATGATCTTCGACCTCCCGCCGTCGCGTCGGGCCGTGCTTGCCGGCGCCGGAGCGCTCGCTGTTCCACTGGCTGTGTGTAACGGTTCCGAGGCGGCGGGACGTGCGACGGGCGCTCCCGTTCCGTCAAATCCGCTAGTGCGGCAGCGGGCCGATGCGCAGATCTTCAAGCATTATGACGGTCGGTACTACATGACCGCCTCCGTGCCGGAGTACGACCGCCTGGCCATCCGCCGCGCGCCGACTCTGGCGGGTCTCTCTACGGCCAGGGAGACCGTGATCTGGCGGAGGCCTAAGACCGGTAAGCTGGGCGGCTACATCTGGGCTCCCGAGCTGCATCACATCGACGGCCGCTGGCACATCTATTTCGCGGCCGGCGACAAGGATGAGCCGTTCCACATTCGGACCTATGTCCTGCGCTGCCGGGACAGGGATCCGACGACCGGTCGATGGGAGCCTCTCGGCCAGTTCCAGACACCGTGGGACACCTTCACCCTCGACTCCACGATCTTCAGCCACAAGGGCGTGCGTTACGCCCTGTGGGCCCAGCAGGAGCCGGGGATCAAGACCAACAGCAACCTCTATCTGGCCCCGCTGAAGACCGCGAACACCCTGGCCCGGCCGCCGGCGCGCCTGACCGTGCCGACGCTGGACTGGGAGATCCGGGGCTTCAAGGTCGCCGAAGGGCCCGCGCCGCTGATCCGCAACGGCAAGGTGTTCATCAGCTACTCGGCCAGCGCCACCGACGACCGCTACTGCCTGGGCTTGCTCAGCGCCGACGCGGACGCCGACCTGATGTCGCCGGACGCCTGGAGCAAGTCGCCCGAGCCGGTCTTCAAGACCTGCGAGGAGACGCGCATCTGGGGTCCCGGCCACAACTCCTTCACGGTCGACGAGCAGGGCCGCGACGTCCTCGTCTATCACGGCCGCGACTACAAGGAGATCAAGGGCGACCCGCTGTTCGATCCGAACCGCCACACCCGGGTGCAGCGCCTCTACTACAAGCCGGACGGAACGCCGGACTTCGGCGTACCGGTGGGAGCGGGAGCGGTCCCCGACCGCTTCTCGCCGCTGGATCGTCCCGGAACCTTCCTGCGTCATGAGGGCGACCGCGTCCTGGTCGGCGCCGGAGCGCTGCCGACCACCCAGTTCCGCCAGGTCGCCAGCCCGCTGGGCGGCGGGGCGGTGTCGCTGGAGCCCATCCTCAAGCCCGGCCATGTGCTGAGCGTGGGCGCAGGCGGCGCGGTCGAGATCGTCCCCGCCGGCGGGGATCCCAGGGCTGCGGGCTTTCGCAAGGTCCCTGGCCTGGCTGGCGCAAAGGGCGTGTCGTTCGTGGCTATGGGCGGTGGCCATCTGGGTCATCGCGATGGCGCGATGGTCGTTGGTCCGGCCCAGAACCGGGCGGCGGCGACGTTCCGGGTGACCTGACCGGGGAGGGGCAGTGGGCGCTCGTCCGGGCGCGCCGCCCGGCCTCTCGGCTCTTCCGGATACGCCGATGACAAAAGGGTATATCGCCCGGGCGAACATTCTGCCGATATGCGGCGCGCGCGGCCGAGGTTGGCGCGCGTGCAAGTCTCCGGAGGGATCCCTTATGGTTCGGGCTGTCATTCTCGCGCTGTCGACGAGCGTCGCGCTGTTCACCGCTTCCGTCGCCATGGCCGCGCCGGACAAGAACCCCGCCAGCGCGCCCAGCGGCGACTACGCCCTGGACAAGCGTCACGCGGCCCTGGTCGCCCGCATCGACCACCAGGGCGGGGTGTCCAAGAGCGTGTTCCGCTTCAACGGCCTGGACGGCACGCTGAAGTGGGACGGCGCCAAGCCCGAGCAGTCCAGCCTGTCGGTCACCATCGATCCCAAGTCGATCACCACGCCGGTGGCCGGGTTCGCCGAGGAACTGTCGGGGGACAAGTTCTTCAAGGCCGCCCAGTTCCCGACCATCACCTTCGTGTCGAAGTCGATCGCTCTGAGCAGCCCGACCTCGGGCAAGGTCACCGGTGACCTGACCTTCCTGGGCGTGACCAAGCCGGTCGTTCTGGACGTCACCTTCGGCGGCGTGGGCAAGGCCAAGGACGGCGCCAAGCTCGGCTTCGCCGCCACGACCAGGTTCGACCGCCGCGACTTCGGCTTCACGACCCTGTCGGGTCCGATCGGCAACGACGTCGACATCCAGATCGATATCGAGTTCGACCAGATCAAGAAGTGACGAGCGAGGGCCTGACCGCGCCTGATCGGCGCGTCAGGTCATGATTGGCTGAGATTTGATGATTCATAGAACGTCGTGATCTCAGCCCGTCACGCCATAAAGTTGTTCTTGAGCAGCACTGAATTGCCGGGTCGAGATGTTTGGGGTCGATGCATATTGTCGTTCCGCGTCAATCCCCTTTTACATAGTCAAGTCTATGCCTTTCCCTTGGGCATTTCCGTCCATCTGAGACGGTTTCTGTGATCATTGCTGCGGCGGTTGTCAGAAAAACTCCCCTATCAATCCCCACTGATTTGATGGGAATAGCGCCCGTCCGATCCTTTGTGTCCGGACTGTGGCGCCGGCCATGCGCTGCTTCGGTCGGAGCAGGGCGGGGAATGGCCGGCGGAGTTTGAGTTTCTGGAGGGGCTTCCATGACGATCAATCACCGTAAACTGGTCCTGGCCACCACGGCGCTGTGCGCCGCCGGCTTCGCCGCCCAAGCCTGGGCGCAGACCGCGCCGCCGGCCCCTGACGTGGCCGAGGTTGAGGCCATCGTGGTCGTCGGTTCTCAGATCAAGGGCGCGAAGATCAACGCGGCGTTGCCGGTGACCGTGGTCGGCGAGGACCAGATCGGCGCTTCCGGCGCGGTGTCGGGCGACGAGCTCTTCCGGTCGATCCCGCAGATGGGCGACGTCAACTTCAATGCCCAGTACCTGCCGGGCACCAGCAACAGCGCCCGGGGCGACGTCGGCTCGGTGAACCTGCGCAACCTGGGCATCGGCAACACCCTGGTGCTGCTGAACGGCCGTCGCGTGGTGACCCACCCGACCAGCCAGGCCAACGACAACCTGGTGCCGGTGCTGACCTACAACACCAGCGCCATTCCGGTCTCGGGCCTCAAGCGCCTGGAAGTGCTGCGCGACGGCGCGGCCGCCATCTACGGCGCCGACGCGGTGGCCGGCGTGGTCAACACGGTGCTGCGCGACGACGTCGACGGCCTGACGACCTCGGCCCAGTACGGCTTCGCCGAGGGCACGAACCTGAAGGAGTACAACTTCAACGCCTTCGGCGGGAAGAACTTCGCCGACGGTCGCGGCAACGTCAGCGCCTTCGTCTCGTACGACCAGCGCACCCGCATGCGCTCGACCGACCAGGACTACACCGCCTCGCTGGATCGCCGCCCGCTGTTCGCCGGCACCCGCTTCGACGGCGCCGCCAGCCTGGACGGCCGCAGCACCACGACGCCGTGGGCCTATGTGCAGACGCCGCAGAGCTTCGGCACGGTTCGCCAGGGCGCGACGGCCCTGACCAGCAGCGCCGGCTATTTCCACATCCAGCCTTCGACCTTCGCCGGCTGTCAGCTGAACATCAGCGGCGGCATGTGCATCGACGACGGCGCGCTGGCCACCTCGGGCGTCGACCGCGACCTGCGCTTCAACTCGGCCGCCCTGGGCACGACGGTGATCCCGGAGCTGAAGCGGACCAATGTCTTCCTGACCGGCCACTATGACATTTCCAACGACCTGACCGTCTTCGGTGAGCTGGGCCTCTACCACGCCAACACCAGCGCCTGGCAGGCGCCGATCGCGACCCTGTCCTCGGGCGTGATCAGCATCCCCGCCAGCAACTACTGGAACCCCTTCGGTCCGGTGACCTTCGCCAACGGGACGACCAATCCCAACCGCTTGCCGAACCTGAACGTTCAGGCCAGCGGCCTGTCGCTGACCCTGCGCGGCTACACCTTCGCGGACCTGGGCCTGACCGCCGTCGACGTCACCAACGACCAGTACCGCGTGCTGGCCGGCGTGCGCGGCGAGAAGTTCGGCTTCGACTGGGAGTCGGCCCTGGTCTATTCGGAGGCCACCGCCGACGACATCAGCGACAACATCTCCAACACCAAGCTCTACGCCCAGCTGGCCCTGTCCACGCCCGACGCCTACAACGTCTTCAACGGCTCGGACATCACCAACCCCAGCGGCGCGGACACCACCCGCAACAGCGAGGCGGCGATCGACGCCATCCGCGTCAAGATCAAGCGCCGCACCAAGAGCAGCCTGGCCTCGTGGGACTTCAAGGTCTCCAAGCCCGACCTGTTCAGCCTGCCGGCCGGTGACGTGGGCGTCGCCTCGGGCGTCGAGTTCCGTCGCGAGACCCAGCTGGACGACCGCGACAAGCGCATCGACGGCACGATCACCTTCACCGACCCGATCAGCGGCGTAGTGCTGAGCGACCTGATCAACTCCAGCATCAACCCCGACACCAAGGGCCATCGCTCGGTCGCCTCGACCTATATCGAGTTCGCCGCGCCGCTGGTCTCGCCGGAGATGAACATCCCGCTGGTCCACCGCCTGGACCTGCAGCTGGCCGGCCGCTACGAGCACTACAGCGACTTTGGCAGCACCGCGAAGCCCAAGGTCGCCGGGGCCTGGGACATCGTCGACGGCTTCCGTATCCGCGGCTCGTGGGCCAAGGGCTTCCGCGCCCCGAACCTGGAGCAGATCAACGCCACGGTGGTGTCGCGCTCGAACACCCGCACCGACTACGCCTTCTGCGAGGCCGACCTGCGCGCTGGCCGCATCTCCGCGTTCTCGGCCTGCTCGCGCTCGGCCCTGACCACAGCCCGCCGCGCGGGCAATCCCGATCTGAACCCCGAAGAGTCCGAGACCATCTCGTACGGTGTGGTCCTGGAGCCGAAGTTCATCCCGGAGGTCTTCGGTCGCCTGACCTTCACCGCCGACTACTGGAAGGTGAAGCAGAAGGGCCTGATCGGCGTGTTCGGCGAGGGTAACGCCCTGATTCTGGACTACCTGCTGCGCCAGTCGGGCTCGAGCAATCCGAACGTGGTCCGCGCCGCGCCGACGGCCGACGATCAGGCCGCCTTCGCGGGCACAGGTCTCGCGGTCGCCGGCCAGGTGCTGTACGTCAACGACAAGTACACCAACTTGCAGCCGCAGGATGTCGAAGGGCTGGATCTGGGCCTGATGTATCGTCTGAGCACGGACAAGCTCGGCGACTTCGACCTGAGCGTGAACGCCGCCCATCTGATCAAGTACTACCAGTCGCCGTCGCCGGGCATCGCCGAGCTTCTGGCGGCGCGTAGCGCGGGCAAGATCAACGCCGGCACGACGATCACCGGTGGCGGCAACCTGCTGCAGCAGAACGGCAAGACCGACTGGAAGGTCTCGGCAGCGCTGACCTGGCGCTACAAGCAGCTGACCGTGGGCGGCTTCACCCAGTACATCGGCGAATACAACGACACGGCCCTGCTGGACTCGACCGGCGCCCCGTGGGTCGTGGACTCGCAGATCACCGGCAATCTGTACGGCGAATACGACTTCGCCGAGGCCAACACCAAGCTGCGCCTGGGCGTCCGGAACATTACCGACAAGGATCCGCCGCTCAGCTCGGCGGGCTATGACGGGACGGTCTATCTGCCCTACGCCCGCTACTGGTACGTCTCGGTCAAGAAGACGTTCTAGGAAACGGGGGGCGACCAGTGAAGTACGTGTTCAGCGCTTATCGTGCGCGCTGGCGGGTTTCGAGCGCGCTGGCCGCGCTCGCGCTCGCCGCCGCGCCGGCCGCCTTCGCTCAAACCGCCGGCGTGAAGGCGCCGGCGGCCGCCGCATCCACGGGGCTGCTGCCCGTGAAGACGGACATGGCCAAGGGCTCGGTCGTCGTCACCCTGCCGGCGCCCGGCGCCGACGGCGTGTCGGGTCGGTTCCTGTACCAGCCCAGCCTCAGCGGCGGGCTGGGCGCGGCCTCGGTCGGCCTCGACCGGGCCGCGACGGGCGAGACCCAGGTGCTGATCTTCCGGCGCGTGGGCAAGAAGGTGCTGATCGCGTTCGAGAACTACGGCTTCCGCGCCGTCGGCGGCACGCCCGAGGAGGCGCGCACCGTCCAGGACAGCTTCCCGGCCTCGGTCGTCTGGTCCGGGGACGTGATCGCCGACACGTCCGACGGCGGCGTCACCGTCGATATCGCTTCGTTCCTGCTGCGCGACGCCTTCGACGTCGCCGGCGGCCTCAAGCGCGGCAAGCAGGGCGCCTACAAGCCCGCCCCGACCCTCAGCTATGTCGACCTGTCGGCGGTCGGAATCTTCCCCGACAATCTCGAGTTCGAGACGCGGCAGACCTTCACCGCCGACGATCCGGGGGGCGAGGTCAACGGTATCGTGCCGGACGGCCGATCGGTGACCTTCGGCGTCCATCACAGCTTCATCCGCCTGCCGGGCCCTGGCTTCACGCCGCGTCCGCAGGATCCGCGCACCGGCACCTCGGCCCAGGTGCTGTTCGCCGACTACGCCTCGCGGCTGGACCAGCCGATCGTCCAGCGCCTGTCGCGCCGCTTCCGTCTGGAGAAGACCGACCCGAGCGCCGCGCGCTCGCGGGTCAAGAAGCCGATCGTCTACTATGTCGATCGCGGCGCGCCCGAACCGATCCGCAGCGCCCTGATCGACGGCGGCCGCTGGTGGGCCAAGGCCTTCGAGGAGGCCGGCTATATCGACGCCTTCCGCGTCGAGCTGTTGCCCGAGGGCGTCGACCCGATGGACGCCCGCTACAACGTCGTCAACTGGATCCACCGTCAGACGCGCGGCTGGTCGACCGGTACGACGGTCGTCGATCCCCGCACCGGCGAGATCGTGCGGGGCGTGGTCCAGCTGGGCTCGCTGCGCGTGCGGCAGGATCGCCTGATCTTCGAGGGCCTGGTCGGGGCGGATGGAACGGGGAAGGGCGGTCCGAACGATCCGATCGCCGTCTCCCTGGCCCGCATCCGGCAGCTTTCGGTGCACGAGATCGGCCACACCCTGGGCCTGGCCCACAACTTCGCGGGCAGCAGCTACGGCCGCGCCTCGGTGATGGACTATCCCGCGCCGGTGGTGAAGATCGCCGGCGACCGGCTGGACCTGTCCGACGCCTACGCCACGGGCGTGGGAGCCTGGGACCGCTTCGCGATCAACTGGCTGTACTCGCAAGGGGCGCCGGGGTCGGACGAAGCCGCGCGCCTGGATCGCCTGGCGCGTGACGCGCAAGGCCGGGGCTTGCGCTTCGTCACCGACGCGGACTCGCGCGGCGCCGCCGCGGGCCAGCCCTATGGCGCCCTGTGGGACAACGGTCCCGATGCGGTGGCCGAGCTGGACCACGTGCTGGCCGTCCGCAAGATCGCGCTGAGCCGCTTCGGCCTCGCCAACCTGCCCAAGGGCGCGCCGGCCGCCGATCTCAAGCGCGTGCTGGCCCCGATCTACCTGTTCCACCGCTACGAGGTGGAAGCGGCCGTGAAGCTGGTCGGCGGGATGGACTACAGCTACGCGGTGCGCGGCGACGGCCACGAGGCCGCGACGATCCCGGCGGCGGCGACGCAGCGCAAGGCGCTGGACGCCCTGCTGAAGACCATCGAGCCGGCGACCCTGGACCTGCCTGACGACCTGCTCAGCCTGCTGTCTTCTGGGCAGTCGGGGGCTCGCGACAAGGCCTACGACATCGAGATCTTCCCGACCTCGGGTCCGTCCGTCTTCGACCTGTCCACCGCCGCCGAGATGGCCGCCGACCAGACCGTGTCGCTGCTGGTCAATCCGGCTCGCCTGAACCGGGTGGTCGAGCAGAACCGCCGCGATCCAGCCCAGTTGGGCGTGGCCGAACTGGCCGACCGCCTGCTGGCCAGCGTGGCGCCGAGCAACACGGAGGGGCGCCTGGGCGATCTGCGCCGCCGTATCCGCGCCCGTGTGGTCGGCGACCTGGTCGAGGTGTTGGGCGACAAGGCGCTGTCGCCGACGGCCGCCGCCCAGATCGAAACGGCCCTGCGCACCTTCGGCAAGACCCTGGCCGCCTATCAGGGCGGCGGGGCCGAGGGCGACCAGGCCGCAGTGCTGTCGCGCGCCTTGCTCAGCGAGGACGCCACCGCCAAACAGGCCCTGGCCGCGCCCCGCACGGGCGCGGTCGAGACCCTGCCGCCGGGCATGCCGATCGGCGGGGAAGACTGCTGGTTCTGCGCGCCGAGCGCGGGTTTGTAATGCGTATCCAGGAAGGAATGTCGTCGATGACCGCTCTTCATGTCCGGCTGCTGAAGGCCGGTTCTCGCGCGGCCCTGATCGCCACAGCAGGCGTCCTGCTGCCACTGGCCGCCGCGCAGGCCGCGACGCCCGCCGTGGCGATCATCAACGCCCAGATCTTCGACGGTACGGGCGCGGCGCCCTACAAGGGGACCCTGGTCGTGCAGGATGGGCGCATTGTCGACGTTGGCCCTGGCGCGAAGGCGCCGAAGGGCGCCCAGGTGATCGACGCCAAGGGCGAGGCGGTGACGCCGGGCTTCTTCGACGTCCACACCCACTGGACCCCGGCCGGCGCGCCGGCCATCACGCCCAAGATCGCCGACGTCTACGTCGCCGCCGGCGTGACGACGGTGAACGACTTCCACCAGCAGCCGGAATCGTTCGCTCCACGTCGTCAGTGGCTGTCGACGCTGACCGCGCCGCACGTCAACTTCGTCGCCCGCGTCAGCACGCCGGGCGGCCACGGCGCCGACTGGGCCGACGAGGCGACCACCCGTTGGGTCAACACGCCCGAGGCGGCCAAGGCCGCGATCGAGGGTCTGGCGCCTTACAAGCCCGATGCCATCAAGGCTTTCACCGACGGCTGGCGCTACGGCTCCTCGCCCGACAACACCAGCATGGACGGCTGGACGCTAAAGGCGCTGACCGACGCGGCCCACAAGCTGAACCTGAAGGTGCTTTCGCACACCGTCACGGTCGAACGCGGCGCGGTGGCGGCCGACAGCGGCGTCGACATCATCGCCCACAGCCTGCAGGACCAGCCGATCGACGCCGAGACGGTCGCCAAGCTGAAGGCCAACGGCACCTACTACGCCCCGACCCTGGCGGTGTACGAGCCGGTCAAGCCGGGTCAGAAGCCGCCGGCCGACGCCGACAGCCCGCGCGCCAGGCAAGCCGCCCGCAAGTTCGGCTACGCCCTGGCCAATGTGAAGACGCTGAAGGACGCCGGCGTACCGATCGCCTTGGGCACCGACGCCGGCATGCCCGGCACCGTGCACGGCTTCTCGACGCTGCATGAGATGGAGCTGTTGGTCCAGGCCGGCCTGACCCCGTCCGAGGCCTTGGTCGCCGGCACCGCCACCAGCGCCAGGGCCATGAACCTGCTGGTCGATCGCGGCACGCTGGAGAAGGGCAAGCGCGCCGACTTCGTGCTGATCGCCGGCCAGCCCTGGGTCAACATCGCCGATGTCCGCAGGGTCGACCGCGTGTTCATCGACGGCAAGGCGGTATTCGGGCCCGGCTCGATCCGCTCGCCCGCCAACGACAAGCCGACCCTGCCGGTGGTGAAGGCCAAGGGCCCGCTGGTCGACGACTTCGAGCGCGCCGACGGCCGCACCAGCCTGGACACCCTGCGCCTCAGCGACTTCGATGGCGGTCGCGACCGCAGCGTCGAGGTGCTGCAGACGGTCGACAAGGGCGACGGCGACCACGTGCTGAGCGTGGCGGCCAAGATGGCCCAGAAGTCCGAGCCCGACGCCGGCGTGCTGCTGCCGCTGAGCCGCGGTTCGGTTCAGCCGGTCGACGCCTCGGCCTTCAAGGGCCTGACCTTCGAGCTGCGCGGCGACGGCGGCGCCTACATCGTGACGATCAACACCGTCTCGGGCTCATGGACCGCCAAGGTCAGCGCCGACAAGACCTGGGCCAAGGTCACCGTGCCGTTCGCCGACTTCAAGCTGGCGGGCAAGGGCGAGGGCGTCGCCTGGACCGGCGCGGACCTGCTGGAAGTGGGGGTCTCGGGCTCGCGCCCGGCCGGCCGCAAGCTGTGGTTCGAGCTGGACGACGTGACCTTCTACTAAGGCCTGTCCGCCTTACCGGAGACCTGGAAGCCCTCGCCCGAAAGGCGGGGGCTTTTGGCTTTGGGGCGATCGAATGTCTCCGAGCATAACCGTTGATCTCGGAAGGCTGCGCAAGCTTGCGGGGCGCGGCGAGCGGGAAACAAGCCAGCCACGCGGCCGCCAAGCGCGGTCGCTAGGGCTGCGGGGATTGTCCTCGAAGGTCCCCCATGCCGCGCAAGCTTCTCGTCGCCACGGCCGCCGCCGCCCCGTTGCTTCTCTATGCCGGCTCCGCCTTCGCCGAGGTCGAGGTCACCAGCAGCTCGCGGACCACCGCGATCACCACCGCCAGCCCGAACGGTGGGACCGCCGACGACGTCAAGGTCACCGAGGACGGGGTCATCACGCTCAGCGAGTCCGGCGCGATCATCACCCTGAACAGCGACAACACCGTCACCATGAACGGCGGCCTGGCCAGCGCCGACATCGACGATTCGGTCGGCATCCTGGTGATCGGCGGCCACGCCGGGACGGTGACCAGCGCGGGCACGATCACCCTCAACGAGGATTACGACTACGAGGACACCGACGACGACGGCGACTACGACGGCCTCTTCGCCAAGGGCTCGCGTCGCTACGGCATCCGCGTCACCGGGACCGACGCCTTCACCGGCACGATCACCAACTCCGGCACGATCACCATCGAGGGCATGGATTCGGCGGGCATCAGCGTCGAGGCTCCGCTGGTCGGCAACCTGGTTCATTCGGGCTCGATCAGCGTCACCGGCGACCGTGGCTACGGCGTCCACATCGCCGCGCCGGTGACCGGCAAGGTCCAGATCGAGGGCTCGACCAGCGTCGTCGGCGAGGGCTCGGTCGGCGTGGCGGTCGATTCCGCCATCGACGGCGCCTTTGTCTTGCAAGGCTCGGTCTATTCCACCGGCTATCGCGTCACCTCGCGCTACAGCGATCCCGACGACCGGGCGTTGCTGGACGCCGACGACATGCTGGAAGGCGGCGGCGGGGTGAACATCGCCGCCAACGTGTCGGGCGGGGTGCTGCTGGACGTGCCGCCGACCGACACCAACGACGACACCAGTGACGACGAGGATGGCGACGGCGTCACCGATAGCTCCGAAGGCTCGGCCTCGATCAGCGTCTATGGCGGCGCGCCGGCGCTGAAGATCGGCTCGAACACCAGCACGGTGACGATCGGCGCGGTGGGGACGGGCGACGACGCCTATGGCTTGGTCATCAAGGGCTCGGTCAGCGCCAGCAGCGTCTATGACGGCGTCGAGACCACCGGCGTCCAGATCGGCGGCGACGGCGGCTACGAGACCTTGATCACCAACGGCGTCCGGGTCACCGGTTCGGTCTCCGCCTCGGGCTACGAGGCCCAGACCAACGCCCTACGGCTGAAGGCGGGCGCGATCGCCGACACCCTCTGGAACGCGGGCACGATCAGCTCGACCACGATCTCGGAAGGCGACTTGTCGGCCCGGGCGCTGGTGATCGATTCCGGCGCGGTCAGCAGCGTGCTGAACAACGACGGCGTGATCACCGCCACTGTGTCCGGCGAGAAGGGGACCGCCTACGCCATCCTCGACAATTCGGGCACGCTGACCACGATCAACAACACCCGCACGATCTCGGCCTATGTGGTCGCCACGGACGACGACTACGACACCGATGACGACGACACCGACGCCTCGAACGAGACGGTGACCGGCAAGTCCATCGCCATCGACGTCTCCAGGAACAACACGGGCGTGACCATCACCCAGACAGGGGTCAACGACGGGGACGACGGCGACGACGGGGTGGCCGACACCGATACCGACGGCGACGGCGTGGACGACGCGGACGAGCCGACCATCATCGGCAAGATCCTGTTCGGCTCGGGCGACGACACGCTGAACGTCCTGAACGGCACGGTGATCGGCACGATCAGCTTCGGTGACGGCGCCGATGCGCTGAACATCGATGGCGGGGCCTATGTGCTGACCAGCCTGTCCGACAGCGACGGGCGCCTGAACATCACCATCGGCGACGGCATACTGGGCCTGACCAACACCAATGACCTGAAGGTCACCAATCTCAAGCTCGGCGCCAGCAGCAAGCTGATCTTCAGCATCGACCCGGACGCGGGGACCTGGACCCGCATCGTGGCCGACACGGCCACCCTCGAGTCCGGCGCGAAGCTGGGCCTGGTGCTGAACAACCTGCTGACCAACGCCTCGACCTTCGAGGTGATCAAGGCCGGCAGTCTGACCGCCGGCGACATCAGCCAGGATCTGCTCGGCAGCGCGCCGTACCTGTACGTCGCCAACGCCTATCAGTCGGGCAACAGCGTCAATATCGACGTGCGCCGCCGCACCGCCGTCGAGGCGGGCATGACCGCCAACCAGGCCTCGGCCTATGACGCGGTGTTCGCGGCCCTGTCCAAGAACGACGACATCGCCGGCGCCTTCCTGAACCAGAGCACTCGCGACGGCTTCTACAACCTCTACAACCAGATGCTGCCCGACCAGGGCCTGGGGATGTTCTCGGCCCTGCAGGCGGTGAACCAGCAGATCTCGGCCGCCACGGCGATCCGTCCGGACCTGGGCGAACGCTACGGGCCCGACAGCATCTGGGTCCAGCAGATCAACACCATGGTGCGCCGCGAGGACGGCGCGGAGCAGGGCTCGGACACCCAGGCCATGGGTTTCGTGGCTGGCTACGAGGCCATGGGCGACTCGGGCGGGGCGCTGGGCGTGACCCTGGCCATGGTCAGCATCGAGGAGCACGACACCACCGCCAAGGCCGGCGAGCATACGACCAACACCATGCTGCAGGCAGGCGTCTACTGGCGCCGGTCGGTCGGGGGCTGGCGATTCAACCTGGGCGGTGGGGCCGGCTACGGCTGGCTGACCGGCGACCGCAGCTTCTACAGCGAGGACGTCGACGCCGACGGCGAGGCCGACGCCTCGGCGACCAATGTCGCCCACTGGAACGGCTTCACGACCAACGCCTTCGCCGGCCTGGCCTACGAGCAGAAGATCGGCCGCTATTTCATCCGGCCGGAAACGCGCCTCGATTACGTCTATTTCTCGGAGGGCGAGCGTAGCGAGACGGGCGGCGGCGACGGCTTCGACCTGATCCGCGACGCGCGCAGCTTCAGCAATCTCAGCGGCGACATCGGCCTGGTGCTGGGCGCGCAGTTCGGCGAGGCGGTGTGGTGGCGTCCGGAGATCCGCATCGGCTATCGCCAGACCCTGGCGGGCGATATCGACGACACGGTGGCGCGTTTCCGGGGCGGCCAGAGCTTCACCCTGACCTCGGTCGCCGACAAGCAGGGCGCGCCGACCCTGGGCTTCGCCATCCGCGCCGGCTCGACCATGTCGTACCTGGCCCTGGAGGGCGGGGCGGAGGCGGCCAGGAAGCAGCACCGCTACTACATGCGCTTCTCCGGCCGGGCGATGTTCTAGGGCTGGCCGCGATTGTGGCGAAGCTTGCCACAATCACGCCTTAATCGCGAATGTAGCAATACAAACAGAAGGTAATTTCGCCGCCCCCGACAGCTAAGCCTTATCCGTGCCAGAGGACGGAGTAACGGGCGTGCGGCAAAGGATCCTACTTCTCGACGCGGACCAGGCCGCGCGATCGCAAATGTACGACCTGCTGTGCAGGCACGAGTACGAGGTGGTCACCGCGTCATCGGCGCGGCAGATGGACAAGATCCTGACCACCGTGCCGGTCGACGCCGTGGTGCTGGACATCATGCTGCCCGGCGAGGGCGGCTTCTCGGTGTGCAACCGCCTGCGCAGCCATCAGCCTCAGCCAGGGGTGATCGTGGTCAGCGCCTTGGCGGAGGAGAGCGACGTCGTCGTGGGGCTGGAGATCGGCGCCGACGACTATGTGGCCAAGCCCTATCGCTCGCGTGAACTCCTGGCCCGTATCCGCTCGGTCCTGCGCCGACGCCAAGCCGGGCTGCGGGTGCGCCAGGACGACGACCGCGCCAATGTCTACCGCTTCGACGGCTGGCGTCTGAACGTCATCACGCGGCAACTCTTCGATCCCTACGACCGCAGCATCGAACTGTCCTCGGGCGAGTTCGCCCTGCTCAGCGCCTTGCTGGCCAGCCCCCAGCAGATCGTGCCGCGCGCGCGGTTGCTGCAGGACCCCAAGACCGGCGACCGCTCGGACAGCGAACGCCAGATCAACGTCATCGTCAGCCGCCTGCGCGCCAAGCTGGCCCGGGTGGAAGGCGGCGACGCCCTGATACGCACGGTGCGAGGGCAGGGCTATCTGCTGACCGTGCCGGTCGAGAGCCTGACGGTCGACTAGTCCAGCCCGGGGCGGGCCCGCAGCAGGTCCGCCAGGACCTCCACGGCGGCGATCAGCACGCTCTCGTCCCAGGCCGCGTAGCCCAGGACGAAGCCTTGGCGCCCGCGGCAAGCCGGCCCGACAAAATGAGGTCACGGATCCTGAGATACAGTTGGCGTCCCAGCGGCTCGTGGCGTCGCGATCCAGAACCACCGACAGCAAGGTCGTGGCCGCGTCGCTCTTGGTCTGGGGTGTCAAAGTGGTCATCCGCATTACGCCAGAAGTGGATATTTCGCATGACCACACAAGCTTCTAAGCCTAGCCTCGCTAGACGTTGGGGCGAGCAGGGCCGGCTCGCATTCGGCGCTTCATCTCACAACCCGCACCGCTTACCTCGACCGGAGACCGACCATGTCGCTGAGGATCAATTCCGAGGCCCCGAACTTCACGGCGCAGACCACGCAGGGCGAGATCAACTTCCATGACTGGATCGGCGACAGCTGGGCGATCCTGTTCTCGCATCCCAAGGACTTCACGCCGGTTTGCACCACCGAACTGGGCTACATGGCCGGCCTGAAGCCTGAGTTCGACAAGCGCAACACCAAGGTCATCGGCCTCAGCGTCGATCCGGTCGAGAACCACAGCAAGTGGGCGGCCGACATCGAGGAAACCCAGGGCCACGCGGTCAACTATCCAATGATCGGCGACACCGACCTGAACGTCGCCAAGCTCTATGACATGCTGCCGGAAGGCGCGGGCGAGACCTCGGAAGGCCGCACGGCCGCCGACAACGCCACGGTCCGCGCGGTGTTCATCATCGGCCCGGACAAGAAGATCAAGGCGATGCTGATCTATCCGATGACCTCGGGCCGAGACTTCAACGAGGTGCTGCGCCTGCTGGACTCGGTCCAGCTCAGCGCCAAGCACACGGTGGCGACGCCGGTGAACTGGCGCCCGGGCGACGACGTGATCATCCCGCCGTCGGTCTCGGACGAGGCCGCTCGCGAGAAGTACCCGGACGGCTTCAAGACCCTGAAGCCATACCTGCGCGTGGTCGCCCAGCCCAAGTAGGGCAGCAGGCGCCGGCGGACTCAAGACCTGGCGCGAGGGCGGCTACCCGCTGGAAACCTGAAGTCCAGCTCCGCCCAGATTCTGACGGCTTCACCTGCTTGTCTCGAACGTCTAGCCTTGCGCGCTGACTAGCGTGCCCGTGCGCCGATGAGGGAATGAGAGAGTCGATGAGCCGAACGATTTCGCGCGGACCGCTCCTGGCGACAGCCGTTCTGGCCCTGTCGAGCTTGACGAGCGCGGCCCTGGCCGCCGACGCGCCGCGCCCCGGCGACGTCTACGGCGTCTGGCGCAATCCCAAGGGCAGCGTCCACATCGAGATCAAGCCCTGCGAGAACCGGACCTGCGGCTACGTCGTCTGGGCCAACGCCGAGGCGAGGGCCGACGTGAAGAAGAAGAACAACCAGGACCTGGTCGGCATGCAGCTGCTGCGCGACTTCGCCGCCACCGATCCCAACGAGTGGAAGGGCCGGGTCTATGTGCCCGACCTGGACATGACCTTCTCGGGCCAGGTGCGGCTGCTGGACCGCGCCTCGCTCAAGGCGAAGGGCTGCCTGCTGCCCAACTTCTTGTGCAAGTCACAGACCTGGACACGGGTCGACACCGCTTCGGCGCCGGCGGGACGGGCGCTGTAGCCCGCTTCACGCGATCGTCAGTGGTGGGCGTGATGCTCGGCGTTGCGCTTGCGGGTGGCGGCCGCCTTCTTGGCCGAGGCCGAGCGTTCGGCGGCGCTGCGACCGGCTGAGGCCTTGCCGCCCTTTTCGCCGCCCTTGTGGGCGGCCGGATGGCCGGTGTGCTTGCCGCGACCCGAGCCGCCGGGCTTCTTGCCGCCGCCGTCGTCCTTGTTGACCGTGGCCCAGGCGCGGCGCTCGGCTTCCTTCTCCGAGACGCCCTTGGCCTCGTAGCCCTCGGCGATGTGGTCGGCCTTGCGTTCCTGCTTGTCGGTGTACTTGCTCTTGTCGCCCTGGGGCATGGCGGGTCTCCTCTGTCGCCAGAGCCAACCCGCCGCGTTCCCGGCGGTTCCTGGGGCTAACCTTCGAGGGACAGCAGCGCCAGCAGCGCGCCTTCGGTGTCCGACAGTCGCCAGCCGCGATAGCTGAAGACCGCGCCCTTGCGGAAGTCAGCCATGGCCCGTTCGCGCAGTCGGGGCAGGGCGGCCTGGCCACGACCGCCGGGGAACAGTCGTGTTTCCAGCTGTTTTGCCGTGACGCCCGCATGGGCGGCGCGCCAGGCCTCGCCGACGCGTTTGACGGCGTCGGCGTCGAGGCCGGCGAAAGGCTCGGGCGCGGCGGCGCGGGCCAGGGCGGGCGTGGCGGCCAGCGCCACGAGGGCGGCCAGGAGGTCGCGGCGGCTGGTCATCGGCCCATCTCCTTGTTGTCGGTCTCGCGCTTCAGGTGATCGGCCAGGCGTATGGTTAGCGCCAGGATGGTCAGGGTCGGGTTGGCGATGCCGGAGGTCGGGAAGACCGAGCTGCCGGCGATGTAGAGGTTGCCCGCCTCGTGCAGTCGCAGGTTCGCATCGACCACGCCCTGGGCCGGGTCGGCATGCATCCGCGTCGTCCCCATGTGGTGGCGCGAGGCGCTGGAGATCGCCAGCAGCCTGTCACGCGGGATCGACCAGCACATCCGCCCTTCACCGGACGCGCCCAGGGCGTCGGCGAGGCCGGTCACCGACCGCTCCAGGTCGGCATGGTCCTTGTCGCCATAGGTCCAGGTCAACCGCACGCGCGGCATGCCCAGGGCGTCCTTGTGGTCGGGATCCAGGGTCACGCGGCTGTCGGGATTGGGGAAGTGCTCGGCCATGGCGAAATAGCCGAGCAGCTGGCCATCGCCTTGGCCGGCGAGCCGGGCGGCGGCCTTGCCGATCGTCACGGTGTCCCCGGTCACCGGCGTCGTCGCTTCCGGAGGCCTGACGCGGAACAGCGTGGCAGTGAAGTTGCCCGTCTTCATCTGACTCTGGGCCGGCAGGCCGGCGCCGATCACGCAATGTGGAGCCCGACCCTTGGTCGGCGCATAGAGGTCCATTGGCGCGGCGCGGGCGACGGCCATGGCGGTGCCTTCGTTCTGGTCGTCGCCGTCGTTGGAATAGGTGACGTGGCCCTGGAAGAAGCGGCCGACCAGATCGTGCCCGTTGCCCAGGTTGTCCGAGGCCAGCAGCAGGCGGACGTTCTCGATGCCGCCGACCGCCAGGACGTAGCGCGCCGCCTTGGCGGTGTGCCGCTTGCCGTCGAGGCAGCCGATGTCCAGTCCAGCGATTTCAGAGCTTTGGCGACGGATCTTCGTGACGTTGGCGTACAGATGGACCGTGATGTTGGCCGCCTGGGCGAACCCCGTGCGGAAGGCGTCGAAAGCGGACTTGTCGGTGCCGCCCGAGATCTTCGAAAACGCGCGCGGGGCCGGGAAGAAGCCGTCGGCCGGATCCAGCGCCAGGGGCTGGCGCTCGGGTTCGGCGGGCCTGGGGTAGTCCAGCGGGAAGCGCGGGATCTCCAGCAGGTCGCAGGCCCGGTCATAGTAGGGCTGCATCTCCTGACGCGTCATGGGCCAACCGCTGTGGGGGATCCAGGCGCGCTGGGCGAAGTCGGCCGGATCCAGCGGCGCGCATTTGCCGCCCCAGACATGGCCCGAGCCGCCCAGGGCCCGGACCCGCGATTGGGCGGGATAATCGTCGAAGGGCCGATCCGGATTGCCCGGCGCGCGCTGTACGCCCGAGCCGGCGTAGAGGGCCTGGTTATCGCCGTCGATCTCCAGGCCGCCGCCCTCCAGGATCGCGACCTTCAGGGGGCCGCCGGCCAGCTCCCGGGCCAGGGTGATGCCGGCCAGGCCGCCGCCGATGATCACCAGATCGGCCTCGATCCGGCTGGCGTCAGGCAGAGTCCGGGCGTCGATGATCGCCATCGTTTTGAAACTCTCTGATTTTATGGGGAAATTGCGGGGCGCGGGTTACCCGCGCGCGCCCCGGCTCTTCAGGTAGTTCACGACGTCGCCATGACCGTTGCGACGGGCTTCGCTCATGGGAGAGCGGGTTGCGCCATTGGCCGGGACGGCGCGGTTCACGTCGGCGCCGTGTTCGACCAGATAGGTGACGATCGGCAGCCGGCCGGCCTGGGCGGCGTTGATCAACGGGGTCTCGTCGCCGGGGACGAAGACCTCGACATTGGCGCCGCGTTCGACCAGCAGGCGGACGATCTCGAGATTGCCCGACAGCGAGGCTTGGATCAGCGGCGCGCCGTCGCCGCGCACGGGCAGGTTCGGATCGGCGCCGGCGGCCAGCAGCATCTGGACCAGGTCCATCCGACCGTGGCGGGCGGCCTCGATCAGCGGCGCGCCGTCGCCGGGGATCACGGCATTGGCGTTGGCGCCCAACGCGATCAGCTCGCGGACAGCCTCCACGTCTCCCGCGCGGACGGCGTCGAACAGGGGCTGGCTGAGGTGACGGGCGATGGCGCGCTTGGCCTGGTCCGGCGTCTGCTGGACGACCTGCGGCGGTTGGGCGGCCCAGGCGGCGACACCGGCCGAGAGGGAAAGGACCGCGACGGCGGCCGCGCCGGCCAGGTGGCGTCGGCGGTTGGCATGGTGGTGGGCGAGCAAGGTGAAACGCTCCTTCAGTTGCTTGTTGGCCGAGGCGGGCCAGTGACAGCCCAACGGCGGCGCGCAGGGCGCCAGCTGGGTCTTCAGCATGGCCTCGCCATAGACGCGGCGGGTCTTGGGGTGACGAGCCAGGACGGCGGCGTCGCAGGCGATCTCCTGATCGACGCGCAGCACGGCGGCGCCCAGGTGGATCAGCGGGTTGAACCAGCACAGGCACTGCAGGCCGGTGACGACGGCGTTGATCTGGGCGTCGCCGACCGCCAGGTGGTTCTTCTCGTGCGCGATGATCAAGCCTTGTTCCTCGGCGCTGAAACGCCGGGCGAAGTCGGCCGGCAGCACCACGCGCGGCGCCAGGGCGCCGATCACGGCGGGGCCGACGCCAGGCTGGTCGGACCACAGCAGCCCCTCCGCCGCGCGCAGCCTGCCCAGGGAGCGAACGAACCGTCGCTGGCGCTCGGCCTGGACGACGAGACCGCCCAGGGCGATGACCAGCCAGAGGCCCAGTAGGATCTCGCCTATGGGCAGGGACGCCATAGGGTTGGAAGCTGGTTGGACGGCCGGGGTCGGCTGCGCGGGCGCTTCGGCCAAGGCGGTGATGGCGACGGTCTTGGCCGCCACCGGCGCGGGCAGGGTGATCGTCCGGGGCGGAACCAGCAGCGCCAGGATCGACAGCGGAACGACCAGCCACAGGGCGTAGGCGGTGCGCGCCCCGAACACGGCGCGCACGGGCTTGCGCAGGACCACCGCCAGCAGCACCGCCGCCGCCAGGACGAGGTTCGCCTTGGCCAGGAACAGGATCAGGTCACTGGCCATCGTCGAGTTTCTCCAGAAGGCGGCGCAGCTCGGCCACGTCCTCGGGGTTCAGCTTCTCGCGCTTGGAGAAGTGGCTGACCAACGGCGCCAGGCGGCCGTCGAACAGGCGGTCCAGCAGACCCTGGCTCTCGATGTCGACATAGTCGTCGCGGCCGATCAGCGGGCGGTAGAGGAAGCGGCGACCATCCTTGTCGGCGGCGATCGCGTCCTTCTTCAGGAGGCGGTTGAGCAGGGTCTTCACCGTGCCCTCGGCCCAGCCCTGGTCCTTGGCCAGGATCGCGAGGATGTCCTCGGCGGCCTTGGGGCTGTCGGCCCACAGGACCTTCATGACCTCGCTCTCGGCGGCGCTGATGCGGTGCGGGTTCGTGTCCATGCTCTGACGATTACGCACGTAAACGATCGCGTCAAGCCACCGATTACGGACGTAAACGAAATGTAATGCGGCGGTTGGAGGCTAGGGCGAAGCGGCGTACTGCTGCGGCCGACGAAGAGGGGAGCCGGATGGCCGATACGCTGCAGATGGGCCTGCCGGGCTTCGACCCGCCGACGCCGACGGACCGGCTGATGTTCCTGCTGTATCCGGATCCGGCGACGGCCGAACGCATCGCCACCGAGGCGCGGCGGCTGAAGGATGCGCTGAGCTTGCGCGGCCAGCCGCTGCTGACCGACCGGTTCCACATCACCTTGCATCACCTGGGCGACTATGTCGGTTTGCCCAACGACATCGTCACCAAGGGCAGGATGGCCGGTGGAGCGCTGGCCCACGCGCCGTTTGAGGTCGTGTTCGACCAGGCCGTCAGCTTCGCCAACCGCCCGGGCAACAACCCCTTCACCCTGCAGGGCGGGGAGGGCGTGCAGACCCTGATCGCCTTCCAGAAGGCGCTGGGCCTGAAGATGGCCGGCGCGGCTCTGAAGCCCGACAAGCAGTTCGTCCCGCACATCACGCTGCTGTACGACGGCCAGGTCGTCCCGGCCCAGGCGGTCGCGCCGATCCGCTGGACCGTCGACCGCTTCGTGCTGGTGCAGAGCAAGCTGGGCCAGACCCAGCACATCGTGCTGCAGAGCTGGGACCTGGTCGGCTAGGATCGCCGGGATTCGCCTGGGAGCCCCGCCATGACCGCCACGATGTACGGCATCAAGAACTGCGACACTGTCGCAAAGGCCCGCAAGTGGCTGGAGGATCGCGGTCAGGCCTATGCCTTCCACGACTACAAGGCCGTCGGCATCGATCGCGCCACGCTGGAAGTTTGGGTCAAGGAGCACGGCTGGGAAGTCATCCTGAACCGGGCCGGCACGACGTTCCGCAAGCTGGACGAGGCCGGCAAGCAGAACCTCGACGCCGACAAGGCCATCGGCCTGATGCTGGCCCAGCCGTCGATGATCAAGCGCCCGGTCCTGGACCTGGGCGACCGCCGCCTGGTCGGCTTCAAGCCGGAGATCTACGAAGCGGCTTTCGGCTAAGCTGTGGAAAACTATCCACGCTTCCATCGCCTGGTGAGCGAAGTTTAAGACGACAACTTCGAGAGGATCAGTCTATCACTGGACGGAACATCCGCATGAAGCGGACCTGATAGGGGCATTGCGCGCGTGGGGGACGCCGTCTCGCGATACGAGCTGGTCATCTTCGATTTCGACGGCACGCTGGCCGACAGCGCCGCGTGGATGATGCGTGCGGTGAACCCGATGGCGCGTCGGTACGGCTTCAAGACCGTCACCGACGACGAGATCGAGATGCTGCGCGGCCGCAGCACGCGCGAGGTCATCCGTTATCTGGGCGTCTCGCCCTGGAAGCTCCCGCTGATCGCGAGAGCCGGCAAGAAGCTGATGGCCGCCGACGCCCACACTATCCCGCTGTTCCCCGAGACCGCCAAGATGCTGCGCGCCTTGCACGCGGCTGGCGTGAAGATCGCGGTGGTGAGCTCCAACAGCGAACAGGTGATCCGCCGGGTTCTGGGCCAGGAGCTGGGCGACCTGATCAGCCTCTATGCCTGCGGCGCGTCGCTGTTCGGCAAGGCTCGAAAGTTCAAGCAGGTGACCCGCCAGGGCGTCTCCCGCGACAAGATCATCTGTATCGGCGACGAGACCCGCGACATCGAGGCCGCGCGCGCGGTGGGTCTGGATTGCGGCGCCGTCGGCTGGGGCTACGCCAAGCCCTCGATCCTGGCGCAGCACCGCCCCACGGTGTCGTTCAATTCGATGTCCGAAATTATTTCGTACGTCGGCGCATCCAAGGCGGCGGTCGGCGGCGACTAACCTTCGAAAGCACGAGAGATCGTGCTCCTGATCGAAGGGACGACCGATGGGCTACGAACTGTTCCGCGACTTCTGGTGGCTGCTGTTTCCGATGGCGGCCATGGCCATGGGCGCTTTCCGCGCCTGGCTGAACTACCGCGCCCGTCGCGAAGTGGTCGCGGCGCTGCGGGAACTGGCCGCCAAGGGCCAGGAACCGCCCGCTGCCCTGCTGGCGCAGCTGAACCGCTAGGGAGAGACAAGGATGTCCGAGGATATCTTCCGCCAGTTCTGGTGGCTGATCTTCCCGATCAGCTGGTTCATCTTCGGGGCCTGGCAGAGCTGGTTGTCGTACCGCGCCAACCGCGAGACGCTGGACCTGATCAAGACCTACGCCGCTTCCGGCCGCGAGCCGCCGCCCGAGCTGTTCCAGAAGCTCAACAAGCGCTGGCACGACGATGACGACCGTGATGAGCGGCCGCGCTATCGCCGCCGTCGCGAGCGGTCATGGTACCAGGTCGTGCTGTTCGGCATGCTGAGCGCGGGCTTCGCCTTCGCCGCCATGACCGACATCTACGGCGCGGGCCAGGCCTTCGTGATCGCGGCCTTCGTCCTGGGCGCCCTGTGCGCGGCGACGCTGGTGCAGGTGCTGATCGATCGGAACGGACCCACCGTCTGATGGACGCCGCGCTCGTCAGACAGGCGCGCGCGGGATCCCAGGCCGCTTTCGCCCGACTGGTGGCGATCCACGAAAAGCCGCTGCGGGGCTTCCTGCGCAAGAGCGGCTGGATCGACGCCGACGACATCGCCCAGGAGGCCTTCGTGGCGGCCTGGGCCGGACTTCCCAAGCTGCGCGAGGATGAAGGCTTTCGGGCCTGGCTCTATGGCGTGGCGTGGAAGAAGGCTCTCTCGCAGCGACGCGGCGCCCAGCGCGCGGCCGCCCGCGACGAGGCCTGGCGGGGGGAGCAGGAACTGGAGGCCGCCGCCGAGGTCGGCGCCGAGGACCGCATGGCCCTCGAGACGGCCCTGGCGACCCTGCCCGCGGATCAGCGCGCCTGCGTGACCCTGTGTTTGGGCCAGGGTTGGTCGCACACCGAGGTCTCCGACGCCCTGGGCCTTCCCCTGGGCACGGTCAAATCGCATGTTACCCGCGGTCGCGAGCGACTGCTGCAGGTCCTGGAGCCCTCCCGATCCGAGCGGATCGGATGAGAGGGCTCGTAGGAAGAAATGCTCAAGGGAGGCGCGTCATGAGCCTGGAAGATCAACTCTCGGCCTTTCTGGGCGAAACGCCCAGACAGAGCCGCGCCGACGTGTTCACCGCCGAAGTCATGAAGCGGGTCGAACGTCAGGTGTTCCTGGACCAGCTGAAGACCGCCGCCGCGGGAGCGGGCGCCATCGCGCTGGCGCTGTGGGCTTGCGCTCCGGCCCTGGACGCGGCCGTCCTGGCCATCGCGCCCAACCTCGCGCCGGTCGCCGCGATCCTGGCCTTCGCCGGCGCGGTGGTGATTACGGGCGGGCCGGGCGTGTGGCGTCGCCTGGGGCTATCGATCAGCTGATTTGACGGCGGATCGGGGCCTTACGAAAGTTTCATCCGGGCGGGCGCCTCCAAACGGGGCCGTGAACGCCTCTTACCAGTGAAGGCGGCGCGGGGGCGTCGCTCAACACCTTGTTGGAGGATTTCCTATGGGTCCCGATATCATCGTTCCGATCGGCGCGTTCGCCATGGTCGTGGCCATTGTCGTGCTGCCGTTCTACTTCAAGAGCCGCGAGCGCCGCGAAATGCAGCGCACCCTGCGCGTCGCCATCGAAAAGGGGCAGCCGATGCCGCCCGAAGTCATCGACGCAATGACCAAGACCGTGAAGCTGCCGCCGACCCGTCTGCGCGACCTGCGCACCGGCGTCATCTGGCTGGCGGTCGGCGTCGGCGTGGCCGGAGCCACCTATTTCGGTGACTTCATCCATGGGGACCACGACTTCGACGGCTTCGGCATCGCCTGCATCCCGGCCGTGATCGGCGTCGCCTATATCGTCCTCAGCTTCTTCAACCCGAACAAGGAAGAGCGGGTCTAGAATCCTGGGCCTTGGGAGGGGCTTGAGCGCGATGGGCATGCAAAGCCCGCCAACCGGTCACGATATCGAACTCGCCGCCCAAGCGGCGGCGGGCGATCGCCGGGCCTATGGGGAGTTGGTGCGTCGGCACGGCTCGGCCGTTCGGGGTCTGCTCCGACGCCTGGGCGCCGACAGCGCCACGGCCGACGACCTGGCGCAGGACGCGTTCATGACCGGTTTCGAGCAGGCCGCCGAGTTCCGGGGGGAGGGGACCTTCGGGGCCTGGATCAAGAAGATCGCCGCGCGGCTCTATCTGAAGAAGGTCAAGCGCGAAGCACGCCTGATCTTCTCGGACAGTGTCGAGCCGGCAGAGGCCGTGATGATCGGCGACGCGTCGGGGGACGCGGCCAGCCGCATCGATCTGGACGAGGCGCTGAAGACGCTGTCACGCAGCGAGCGCCTGTGCGTTTCCCTTTGCTACGGGGCCGACTGGTCCCACGGCGAGGCGGCCGAAGCCTTGAACATCCCGATCGGCACGGTCAAATCCCATGTCAAACGTGGTTTGGACAAACTTCGGGCGAAACTCGCCCGGCCAGAGGAAGGGGCGAGGAGGGAAGCGCATGGCTGAACCCGATTTCGAAGCCCAACTGAGCCGCCTGTTCGCCGAGGCGCCGTCGTTTCCGGACGCGGCGCTGTTCAACGCAGAGGTTGCGGCCAAGCTTGATCGCGGCTGGGCGATGCGGCGAGTGATCATCGCCTTGGGCGGGACCGCAGCGGGGCTGATCGCCGCGTTCCAGATCCTCAGCTCGCGCTTCTCCAGCGAGGTCTCGCAGCTGTCACGCAACAGCGGCCACAACCTGCAGAGCGAGATCGACGCCGGCTACGCCAAGTTCAGCGAGATGTTCGCCTCGCCAGGCAGCTCCGAGGCGGTCTGGCTGGCGGCGGCGCTGGCGGTGGTGGCCCTGGCCTTCGCGGTGACGCGGGCGGTCGAGGAACTGTAACCGCTGTTCATGTTGCGGTGCGGCGCGATCCGGCCCACAAACGGCGCTCAAAACAAGCCGTTAGGGAGCCATCGCCCTGTCCGCCCAACGTCAAGAGACGGTCCGCCGTCTGGCCGCGCCCGATATCGCTTCCCGCAAGGGCGGCGAGCCCATCGTCTGTCTGACGGCCTACACGGCGCCGGTCGCGGCGGCCCTGGACGAGGCCTGCGACCTGCTGCTGGTCGGGGATTCGGTTGGCATGGTCGTTCACGGCCTGCCGAACACCGTCGGCGTGACTCTGGAGATGATGATTCTGCACGGCCAGGCGGTCATGCGCGGCTCGAAGAAGGCCATGGTCGTCATCGACATGCCCTTCGGCTCGTACGAGGGCGCGCTGGAGGAGGCCTACGCCAACGCCGTGCGGATCATGAAAGAGACCGGGGCCCAGGCGGTGAAGGTCGAAAGCGGCCCCACGGTGCCCGAGACCATCCGCTACCTGACCCAGCGCGGCGTGCCGGTCATGGGCCATGTCGGCCTGCGCCCGCAGGCGGTGCTGGTCGACGGCGGCTTCAAGGCCAAGGGCCGCGACGCCGCCGAGCGCGAGTGCATTCTGGCCGAGGCCAAGGCCACCGCCGACGCCGGCGCCTTCGCGGTGGTGGTCGAGGGCGTGGCCGAGGCCCTGGCCCGCGAGATCACCGCCGCCATCGACGCGCCCACCATCGGCATCGGCGCCTCGGCTGGCTGCGACGGCCAGATCCTGGTCACCGACGACATGCTGGGCCTGTTCGACTGGACCCCGAAGTTCGTGCGCCGCTACGCCGACCTGAAGGGCGAGATCACCCGCGCCGCCGCCGACTACGCCCGCGACGTGAAGGATCGCAGCTTCCCCGGCGAGGCCGAGACCTACTACGCCAAGAAGCCGTAAAACGGCTCGTTGCGGCTAGGCGCGGCACGCTATAGGTTCGCCGCCTCGGCGAGCGGCCCTCCGCTCGCCACAATCTGTCTTACACCCAGCACCTGGGCCCGGGATCGGGCGGCTGGGCTAGCGCCTGTTTCGGAGCCTCGTTTCGTGGTCGATGTTTTTGACGAAGTCGAAGAGCAGCTTCGGTCGGAGCGCTATCGCAGCCTGGCGGTGAAGTCGCTGCCGTGGGTGGCGGCGGCGACGGCGGCCGTGGTGATCGGCGTCGGCGGCTACTGGGGCTGGACCTCGTATCAGACCACCCAGGCCGACAAGGCCTCGGAAGGCTACCAGGCCGCGCTGGAAACCGCTCAGAAGCAGGGGGCGGCCAAGGCGTTCGGCCAGTTCAAGACCGTCGCCGACAGCGGCTCCAAGGGCTACAAGGCCCTGGCCCTCCTACAGATGGGCGACATCCGCATCGAAGAGAACAAGACGCAGGAAGCCGTCGGTTATTTCGACGAGGCCGCCAAGGTCGCGCCCAGCGTTATCCTGGGTGACCTTGCCCGCCTCAAATCCGCCTTCGCGCTGATGGACACCGCCTCGTACAAGGATATCGAGTCGAGGTTGACGCCTTTGGCGGGGGAAAAGAGTCCATACCGCGTATACGCCAAGGAGGCCCTGGCCTTAGCCAAGCTGCAATCCGGAGATCTGGCCGGTGCGCGCGCTGATTTCGTGATCCTGGCCAACTCGCTGGACACCAGCACCTCGGAAGACGTGCGCCAGCGGGCCCAGGCCGCCATGCAGCTGATCGACTCGGGCGCCGCCAAGGAAATGGGCGCGGCCGTGAAGGCCGCCGCCAAACTGCCCGCCATGCCGCCGATGGGCCAGCTGCCTGCCGGTCTCGCGCCCAACGCCGCCGCCCCTAACGCCCCGCAATGAGCCGCCTGATGATCTCCAAGCGTTCCGTCGCCCTGGTCGCGCTGATATCGGCGTCCATGGCCGTCACCGGCTGCTCGACGGTTTCCAAGCTCAACCCGTTCGGCGGCAAGGGCGACAAGAACAAGTCCACGGCCAGCCAGGGCCAGCGCATCTCGATCATCGCCTTCGACCAGAAGGTCGAGGCCAATGAGTCGCTGAAGGGCGCGGATTTCTTCCTGCCCGAACCGGTCGTTCAGACCGAATGGCGCTTGCCGGGCGGCAACGCCGAGCAGTCGATCGAGCATGTCGACGCCGGCAAGAACTTCCAGATCGCCTGGAAGAAGGGCTTCGGCAAGAAGGGCGGGAGGACGTTCCACGTCACCGCGCCGCCCGTGTCGGCCAACGGCCGCATCTACGTCATGGACGGCGAGGCCGACGTCGTGGCGCTGGACGCCAAGTCCGGCTCGCAGATCTGGCGCAAGGATCTGCGCCCGGCCGCCGGTCCGACCAAGAAGGGCGGCTTCCTGGGGCTGATGCCCAAGAAGAACGATCGACTGGGCTTCGGCGGCGGGGTCGCCGTCGGTCCGGACAACAAGCTGTATGTCGCCTCGGGCTTCCGTTTCGTGGCCCAGCTGGACGCCGCCACGGGCAATCTGGGCTGGACGCAGCAGACCTCGACCCCGATCCACGGCGCCCCGACGGTGGTCGATGGCCGCCTGTTCGTCGTGTCGACCGACAACGAGCTGCTGACCTACAACACGGAAACCGGCGCGCCGGGCTGGACCTATCAGGCCCTGAGCGAACCGGCCCGCATCCTGGCCGCCTCAACCCCGGCCGTCAGCGGCGACACGGTCGTCGCCGGTTTCGCCTCGGGCGAACTGGTGGCGCTGCGCGCGGCCAACGGCAACGACCTGTGGAGCGAGGCCCTGAGCCGCGCCAGCCGCACCAATGCGCTGTCGGAAATCCGCGACATCCCGGGCCGCCCGGTGATCTACAAGGGCGACGTCTTCGCCGTCAGCCACTCGGGCGTCTTCGCCGCCACCGACCTGCGCTCGGGCCAGGCTCGCTGGAGCCTGCCGGTCACCGCCATCACCAGCCCGTGGGCCGCCGGCGACGTCGTCTACGTCGTCGACAAGGCCGGCCAGGTGATCTGCGTCTCGCGCGAGAACGGCTCGGTCTACTGGATCCAGGACCTCAACAACACCGAGGCCCTGAGCAAGAAGCAGAAGAAGAAGCGCGCCAAGCACCCGA